>Ga0209323_10000734_pt1 | contig 21396 bp, 19 predicted proteins | sample Rifsed19ft2_FD_184014 | JGI IMG/M metagenome (GOLD analysis project Ga0209323, IMG submission 184014) | Soil microbial communities from Rifle, Colorado, USA - sediment 19ft 2 (version 2) | ecosystem: Environmental > Terrestrial > Deep subsurface > Rock core/Sediment | place: Rifle, Colorado...
CCCCCCCGCTCGTTGGAAAGGTAGACGCGCCGCTCCACCCGCAACGAGAACTTCCGGCAATACTCCTCGAAATCCGTCATGGTGCAGAAATGGATGTTGGGCGTGTCGTACCATTCGTAGGGGAGGAACTCCGTCTTCGGCATCCTGCCGCGCAGCAGCAGGTACATCCGCATCCTCCAGTGGGCGAAGTTTGGGAAGCCGACCACCGCCTTCTCGCCGACGCGCAGCATCTCCGACAGCACGACGTCGGGCTTCTTCACCGCCTGCAGCGTCTGGTTGAGGATGATGTAGTCGAACGACCGGTCGGGGTAATCCTTCAGCCCGTGGTCGATGTCTTCCTGCAGGACCGCAAGCCCCTTCGCGATGCACTCCCGGATCCCCTCGTCCGAGATCTCGATGCCGCTGCCGCGGACATCCTTCGTGCGGATGAGCTTCTCGAGCAGCGAACCGTCGCCGCACCCGAGGTCGAGCACCTTGGCGCCGCGGGGGACGATGTCCAGGATGATGTCGTGGTCGATCCGCGTCCCGGCCGGGCTCAACGGGGTTGCGCTCCTGTACTTCGTGGGTGAGGGGCATTGTAGGCGCCCGGGGAAGGAGGTGTCAAATCGCCGCCGCACCGGGATGGGGCAGGCGCGAGGCGAGCTCCGCGAGACTATGGAGGATGCGCGCCGTCGCCCCCCAGATCGTGAAGCGGTCGTAGTCGAGGAAGTACACCATGTACGGTTTCCCGAGGAAGGTCGTCCCGGCGGAACGATACCGGGTGAAGTCGGTGAAGGCCGACAGCGGGGCGTCGAAGGTCTCCGCCATCTCGAACCCGTCCAGCCGGAACCGGGCGTCCTGCGCGATCCGGACGACGAACGGCTGGATGCAGAAACCCGTGACGGTGGGAACCCGCTCCATCGCCCCGAGGAGCTCCACGTCCGCGCCCCGGATCCCCAGTTCCTCTTCCGCCTCGCGCATCGCGGTGGCCAGCAGGTCCCGGTCGCCCGTGTCCCGGCTGCCGCCCGGAAAGCAGATCTGCCCCTTGTGGTGGGGAACGCGCTCGGTTCGCCGGGCGAGCGTCACGGTGACCTCACCGCCGGAAACTCGCAGCGGGACGAGAACCCCCGCGGAGCGCAGGCCCGGGGGCGGCGGATCCGAAACGGCGACCGGGGAAAGCGCACCCCGAAGTTGTCCGAAGAAGCGGTCCGTCACCTCGTCGCCTCCGTTCCGGGGATTTCCTGCGAATTGGGATTCCCGGGACCGCCCGCCGGTTTCCCGCCGACCGGCGGCGCCCCTCATTTCCCTTCGGGATCGATCACGGCGAGGAGCTGTCCCTCCTCGACCCGGTCGTTCCCCTTGACGCACAGCTCCCGGATCACGCCCGCGACAGGGGACTTCACGGCGTTCTCGGTCTTCATCACCTCGATGTTCATGACCTCTTCCCCCTTGCGGACCCGGTCCCCCTCCTTCAGCACCCGGTCCTTCGTGCCGATCCTCCACACCGTGCCGGTGACGGTCGCGCCGATCTCTCCCTTGCTCGAAGCGGACGCCTTCCGGACCGCCTTGCGCGCCGCCGCCGCCTCCGGAAGTTCGACGGGGAAGACGTGCATGATGTTGTCCACGGACAGCACCACGTGCTTCACCCCGCCCACCCCCTCGCCGATGGAGACCAGCCGGATCTCGTGGGGCTTGCCGGCGATCGGGATCGCCACCTGGTCTCCGGGCTTCCGCAGCCCGTTGAGCCAGACGTTGGTGGGAAGCACCGTGGTGTCGCCGAACCGCTTCCGGAACTTGAGGAAATCGACCGCCGCCTTCGGGTGCATCAGGTACAGGACGAACTCCTCCGGCGTGGCGGGATGACCCAGCTCCTCCTCCATCGCCGCGCGCGCCTTTTCGAGGTCCTCGTCCGCCAGCCGGGACAGCGGGGACGATTCGACCCGCTCGGCCTTCACTTTCGCCGCCCACTCCTCGCCGAAGACGCTCCGGCAGACCCACTCCTTCGGCCATCCGAAGGGGAGCGGCCCGTACTTCCCCAGCAGGAGGTTCTTCAGGTCGTCCGTCGCCCCCGCATAGAGCCGCAGGAGGAGGTTCTCGTCGGCCTGGGACAACGCCTCGAGACGCTCCCCCCCCTCGAAGAACCGGTCGAGGACGCTGAACAGCCGCTTGATGTTCTGCTCCCCGCCCTCCTTGTGGAACCGCTGGAGGATCCCGGCCCACGTCGTCCAGGTGATCTGCGATCCGGGCGTCACGTCGAAGTACTTGATGATCCGGTTCCCGTACGACATCCCCTTGAGAATGTGGGGCATGAGGTCGAGGAACCCGCCCTTCTCCGCCTGCTCGAAGGAGGAAGGGAATGCGCCGCCCGGCATCCGGTGGACGGTGACGTCGCTGGAGAACCCCTTGAATTGCGACTCGAACCGCTCGTAGTTCCGGATGAAGCCCCGGATCGCGTCGGACGCCTCGTCCGCGCGCTGGAGGTCGAGGCGCACCTCGTACCCCAACTCCCGAAGGTACCGGACCAGGGGACGCACCGGCGGGTGGCCGTAGAACCGGGAGAAGGCGTCGTCGGTCACGTCGAAAAGCTTCGCGCCCGCCTCGGCGGCCGCCGCGATGGCGGGGATCACCAACCCGTCCGTGGAGTGCCGGTGGTACTGGATGATCAACCCGGGGTACTTCTGGAGGAAGACGTCGACCAACCGCCGGATCCGCGCCGGGGAGCCCACCCCCGCCATGTCCTTGACGCACAGGATGATGTCCTTCGTCCCTCCGCAGAGGGAGACGATCTCCTTCAGCACCCGGAGGTAGTAGGCGTCGGAGCACTCGGGGGACTCGGTGAAGGAGATGGCGGGGGAGAAGATCTTCCCTCCCCGCAAGACCTCCTCGGCCACCGGCGCCATGTTGGGGACGTAGTTCAGGAAGTCGAAGCATCTCCACACGTCGATCGTGGGGAGGAACGATTCGACCGCCAGCCGCACGACGTTCCGGGAGTACATCCGGTACCCCCAGACATTCGTGGCGCGGATGAGCGTCTGGGTGAGGACGTTCGGCATCAGCGTGGAGAAGAGGTGCGCCTCCTCGAAGGGGTGGATCATGTTGTTCATCAGGTTCTGGTGCAGGCGCGCCCCGCCGTGGACCTCGACGGAGAAGTACCCCGAAGCGTCGTAGATCGGCATCAGGCGGGAGAGGTCGTGGAGGGTGAACCGGTTCTTGAAGTCGCTCTGACCGGTGTCGCGCGGGCCCGTGCTCGTGAGCCAGATCGCCTTGCTGTCCCGGACCGCTTTGAGGACCTTCCGGCACCCCTTTTTTTTCAGGCTTCCGAGCATCGCGCCCTCGCCCCGTCCGTTAGCCGCTGTGGATGTTGCGGCCGAGGCCGGAGACCTGGGCGACGAAGCGGGACACCTTGTAAATCTCCTCCTCGGCTTCCGTGTACTCGGTGAGCCCGGCGATGTTCTCCTCGATGAACCCGGTGTGGATCTTGCCGGACACGAAATCCGGATGGTCCATGATCCGCCGCAGCAGGGGGATCGTCGTGCGGACGCCCCAGATCTCGTATTCCCGAAGGGCGCGCCGCATCCGCTGGATCGCCGTCTCACGGTCCTTCCCCACCGAGCAGATCTTCGCCAGCAGCGAGTCGTAGAACGGCGGGACGTCCCACCCCTGGTAGATCCCCGACTCGGTGCGGATGAAGGGGCCGCTGATCTGGCGCAGGAAGGTGACCCGCCCGAAGGAGGGGGAGAAATTGCTCTTGGGGTCCTCCGCGTTGATGCGGCACTGGATCGCGTGGCCGCGCAGCAGCACGTCCTCCTGCCGCAGCGTCAGGCGGTCGCCGGCGGCGATCTTGTACATCTTCCGGATGATGTCGAAGCCGCTGATCATCTCGGTGACCGTGTGCTCCACCTGGATCCGCGTGTTCACCTCGAGGGCGTAGAACTTCCCGTCCCGGTCCACGAGGAACTCGAGCGTTCCCGCCGTCTCGTAGCCGATCTCCTTCATCGCCTTGACGACCACCGCCCCCATCCTCGCCCGGACCTCCGGCGTCAGCAGCGAGCTGGGGGCCTCCTCCACCAGTTTCTGGTGACGCCGCTGGATGGAGCATTCCCGCTCGCCGAGGTGGATGACGTTGCCGTACCGGTCGGCGAGGAACTGGAACTCGATGTGGCGGCCCCCCTCGATGAACTTCTCGACGAAGACGGTCCCCTTCCCGAACGCCTTCTCCGCGACGGAGCGCGCCGACGCGAGGCTTTCCTCCACCTCGTAGGGAGAGGAGACCTTCTGCATCCCCTTTCCGCCGCCGCCGGCGGACGCCTTGATGAGGAGAGGCCATCCCACCCGGTCGCCGAACCGGATCACCTTCTCCGCCTCGTCCGCATCCTCGAGGGCGGGGGTCACCGGGACGCCGGAAGCCGCGAGCGCCTTGCGCGCCGTGATCTTGTCGCCCAGGATCCGCATCACGCGGGCGGACGGGCCGATGAAGACCAACCCCTCCCGGTCCACGGCGTCCGCGAAATCCGGGTTCTCGGCCAGGAATCCGTACCCGGGGAAGATCGCGTCGCAGCCGGAATCCTTCGCCGCGCGCAGGACCGCGTCGATGTCGAGGTAGCTCAACGAGGCGGGGGAAGGCCCGAGGCGGACCGCCTCGTCGGCGAGCTTCACGTGCAGGGAGAGGGCGTCGCAGTCGGAATACCCCACCGCCACGGGGATCCCCAGCTCCCGCGCGGGCCGGATGGCCCGGCATGCGATCTCTCCCCGATTGGCGATGAAGATTTTCCGGAAGTACCCCATGCGGCGGGACCTATTCGATGTCCTTGCCGGTGAGGATTTTCAGCGCCTCGCGGTACTTCAACGCGGTCTTCTCGACCACGTCCGCGGGAAGGCGCGGCCCCGGCGCCGTCTTGTTCCACGGAAGCGTCAGCAGGTAGTCGCGCACGAACTGCTTGTCGAAGCTCTTCTGCGGGCCGCCGGGCTTCCACTCGCCGGCGGGCCAGAACCGCGAGGAGTCGGGGGTGAGCGCCTCGTCGATGAGGATCAACCGCCCGTCCGCCGTCCCCAGCTCGAACTTCGTGTCGGCGATGATGATCCCCTTCCCGAGGGCATAGGCGGCGGCCTTGTTGTACAAGCCGAGGACGATGGAGCGCACCTTCTCCGCCGTCTCCATTCCCACAAGCTGCGCCATCCGCTCGAAGGAGATGTTCTCGTCGTGCCTTCCCTTCTCCTCCTTCGTGGCGGGCGTGAAGACCGGTTCCGGCAGCCGGTCCGACTCGCGCAGCCCGCCGGGCAGCGGGATGCCGCACACCTCGCCCTTCTCCTGGTACTCCGCCCAGCCGGAGCCGGACAGGTACCCCCGGACGACGCACTCCACCGGGAACGGCTTCGCCTTCCGGCAAAGCATCGACCTGCCGCGCAGCGTCTCCGCGTGCGCGCGGGCCGCCGGCGGGAAGGCGTCGACGTCGATGGAGATCATGTGGTTGGGAACGATGTCCGAGAGCAGCTGGAACCAGAACGCGGAGATCTGGTTGAGGACCTTCCCTTTCCCGGGGATCCCGTCGGGCATCACCACGTCGAACGCGGAGAGCCGGTCGGAGGCCACCAGGAGCAGTTTTCCGTCCACCTCGTAGATGTCCCGGACCTTCCCGCGGCCCAGCAGCTTCAAACCGGAAAGAGTCGTCTCGACCACCGTGGTCTGGCTCACGTTGCGAACCTCCGATAGGGCGTGGTTGAATTTGTTACTATACCACCAGAAACGCACCGGGAACCCCGGGCTTTCCGCCCGTTGGCTACGTTGCAGCCGATCCGCGCCCGTCATTCTATGCACAATCGCAAAAACTATCTTTCTCTAATGGAATCCCCTGCTCTCCGGACACCCATCATTTGGAGCCGCGGCATCGCTTGCAGAAGAAGGGTGGTAGGTGGAGCACGAGTCGGTCTGCTCGAAAACCGACGTCGCAATGACGCTTTCCGCTCAAAAATTTAAATATGTCCTCGAGTCGAGAGAATCCAGGTGATCCGGGGAATCGAAAAGTTGTTTTCAGAATGCGGGTAAGGGGAAGTCACCCTCCAGACACCTGCTCCACTACGACTTCGATATTGCTTACCACACCGTTGGTAATCACATTATAGATTTTGGTATTTGTGAAAAGAAGGCGCCCGCCCCCCAGGATGCGCGCCTGCACGGCATATGAATGCGTAGGGTCGATGTTTGCGGGCCTGTAAACAATCTCGAAAGGTATCGGGACTTGCCGGCCCCCGATCTCGATTTCCTGCAGACCGATGGTGAGCCCAGGAGCGCCTTGGCGCGAGATGTCGACTAAATCCACGCAGACCAAGGCATCCGCGGGCAGAATCATCCGCACCCGGTAGGACACCGTCCCCGTCACCCGGGCAACCCCCTGCTGCGATTCGGTGGCCGTTGTATGCGTTTGGTACGAGGCGCAACCGGCCGCCACCGTCACGAGCAGGACGAGAACCCCATGGATCGCCCTCCTCATTTTCATCTCAAACATCCGTTCCTTCGATCGAATCATATTCACCCCCGCCGAAGCGGCAGGCCACCGGAGATTCACTTTGGAAGATTCATCTTCGACAAGGCCGCTTCCAGGTTCCTCTTGGCGACGATATTGTTCGGTTGGAGTTCCAACAGTTGCCGGAATTGCTCGGAATATTTACAGGGTACGGATAGTAAATGGACAGAGACGCGGGCCACACCGTCTTGACGAGATAAGCAACGTACGATATTGATGCATTCATGACCCGCACGGCGACAGGCAAATCCGCCACCGCGGCCACCGCCTCTCCCTTTCTCTACGCGATAATAGTGACGATGGAGGAAGCCGCCGCCATTCCCAAGAGGGGAACCTTTTCCATCACGAGTCGTTTCCACGTCTCCGACCTGCCATTGCCCGCATCCCCTGGACCCGGCTGGAATCGCTGCAACGGCCAGTAATCGAGGATCAGGAGGACGAAGAGAAGCGTCACCAGCATCGGCTTGCTCAGCAAGCCAAGGGCAAAACACGCGACGACGACGAAATATCTTCCAATACCGGGCGACCTCGCATAGCGCCAGTAAGCCCACATCGTCGCCATCCAGAAAAAAGTACTCAGGACATCCTTTCTTTCCGCAACCCGCACCACGGATTCCACGTGGGGCGGATGCACCGCGAAGAGCGCGGCGACGACCCAGGAACGGGGCACATTGCCTGTCATCCGGAACAGGACCCAGAACAGCGCGAGCGAACATAGGCCATGGAGAAGCAGGTTGACCAGGTGGGGACCCCCAGGCCACAACCCGAACATTTCGACATCCACCATGTGGTAAATCCATGTCACAGGATGCCAATTGGCCATGTGAGTGCGTCAACCTGATCTGGCCCCACCCCGATCATCTATTTGGGCCCCACCCGTTCGTTTAACTGCGATCGCTCTCCCTTTCCTTTTTGGTCGTAGAATTTTTTGTTCCCGATGGTCCGTTCCTCTTCGTTCTGGCGATGGCCTCCTCCAGGCGGATCGATTTACTCCCCGTCTCGATGATGTGGGCCTTGTGCGTAATCCGGTCCACCACAGCCCTGCACAGCCGCGGGTCCGAGAAGATGCTCGTCCATTCCCCGAAGGGCAGGTTCGTGGTCAGGATCAGAGGTTTTTGTTCCTGGCGCTCGGAGAGAACCTGAAAGAGAAGCTCGGCGTCGTTGCGGGAAAAGGGCAAATAGCCGAACTCATCCAGGATCAGCACGTCCACCCGGGCCAAGCGTCCCGCGATTCGCCCCAACTGATGGGCGTCCTTGGCTTCGACCAGCTCGGTGACCAGACGCCCCGCCGTGGTAAATCGCACGGAGCGGCCGTCTTTTGCCGCCGCCACACCCAGGGCCGTCGCCAAATGCGTCTTCCCTGTGCCCGGTTCCCCCAAAAAGAGAATCGGTTCTGCCCGGGCGATGTAGGTCCCAGTGGAGAGTTCCCGGATCCGCGCTTCGGGCAGCTGAGGCGCTTTGGCAAAGTCGAAACCCTCCAGCGTCTTGATCCGCGGGAATCCTGCCTCCTTGATCCGCCGGGCGGCCCGGCGCTCCTCCCGTTCCCGAAGCTCGGCCATCAAGAGCTGGGCCATAAACTTAAGGTGAGTTATCCCCTGGCGACGCGCCTCCTCGGCCAGTCTTTGGGCTTCCCGGCCCACCGTGGGAAGCTTCAGGTGTTTGCAAAGCGTGGCGATCTCGGCGGTCCCATGAGCGGCGGAGGTCATCAGTGCACCGCCGACATGCCGAGCGGGGAGAGCAGCGCGTTGTAATGAGCCACATCACCGGCGGGTCGATCGTAAACGGAGAGCGATCCCAGATCGGTCAGAGGCGGAGCGGGCGCTTCCTCCTCTGCAATCTGATGGCGGACCAGAACGGCAATGGCTCCGGCATCGCAGCAGCCCAACCGCAGAGCGTCCGCGACCGCCGCCTCCACCTGTGCCCGGGGAGCCTGTCGATGAAGCAGAAGCACCTCCACCAATTGCTTGGTCCCCTCGGTCTCCCCATAGCGCTGCTTGAGGACCTCCCAGAGACGGTCGTAGAGGGGCGGAAAGGTCCCGGCGGCCTTGGCCTGGGACAGCGGCAGCGATCCCTTGAACGCCCCCGGCTTGCGCCGCAGCAGGTCCAGGTAATGGTCGAGCGTCACCCGGATCCCGAAGCGTTCGAAGATCCGCTCGTGGGCGGCCACGAGACGTCCGCCATGAATCATCTCGACGGTGCGGGCGTGGCGGCGCACCTCCACGGTCCGTCCCGTCAAACCGATCGGGACGGAATAGCGGTTGGTCTTGATGTTGACCAACCCCTTCGCGTCGACCCGGCCGCCGCCCACTTCCGCCGTCGGGAACGGCAGCTGCGGCAATGGCGACAGGAGCGAGACTTCGTCCTGCCGGTCTTCTTCCACCGTCTTGACCTTGCCGGGGATTGTGCGGCTCCGGTCCGCGATGCACTGGGAGAACAGGTAGCGGTTGAGCTCGTCGAAGTCTCTGAAGGAAGGCACCGGGACCAGATGGTTGCGCCGGAAGCGTCCCACGCCGCCTTCCACGCCCCCCTTCTCGTGGGCTCCTTCCTTGCCTGGGCGGCAAAAGGAGGAGGCAAACAGGTAGTGGGACCGTAGCGCCACGAACCGGTCCGACTCCTCGCGGCGCCGCCCGGACAGGATCTTCTTTACGGCGGAGGCGAGGTTGTCGTACCGAACCTGGCGGAAGACTCCGTTAAAGTAACCGAAGGCCGCCGCGTGTCCTTCCAAAAACGCCTGCTGGGTCTTGCGGGGGAAGGCCATGTGGAACTCGTCCGCCGAGTAGCAGGACCGCATCTGGAAAATCTCGACGCGTTGCCGGCTCGAAGGGAAATCGACAGAAGCCTCGTACCAGTCCACCTCCCCCTCTTCGCCGATAACATGAACCTGGGGCACGAAGGCTTCCCCGACCAGTCCGATCTCACGCCGGCGCAGGCGCACGTACCGCCTCACCGTCACTTCGGCACCCGGGAAAGAGTGCTCGTTCCGAAGACGCACAAAGATCCGGTGCGCCGTGTGCCGCTGCTTCCTGGGAGCGTCCAGATCCAGTACCAGCCAGCCGTCGATGACGCCGCGAAGCGCATCTGTGAGCACGACCGGAGCGCGGGAGGACCTCTTCCGGGGCGGGGGAAGGGCACTGGAGATCGCCTGTCTGATCATCCGGCGATGGATCTTATGCTCCTTGGACAGACTTCGGATACTCTTGCCGTGAAGAAAGTGCTCTTGCCTGATAAGCTCAAAAAGCTCCACCTTGGTCACCTCGTAACAACCTCCGATCGTCGAAGTCCAGTCAACTTCAACGTACCGGAGGTCGTGGCCAGGGTGGGGCCAAATTAGATGATCACAACTCCGAACGGTGGGGCCAAATCACGGTATCAAACTCATTTGCGAGGGAAACATATAAATATACCAGTAATAATTATATCTGGTTATGCTTCCTCAAGTGACCTTGAGGAACGTGGTTTAATATTAAATGAAAATACAATATTTTTAAGAAAGCCTTTTAGAGCCGAAGAGCTTATCAGTGCCCTGAAAAAACTTGCCGATAGATTAAACAATGGCGTCTAACAACAGGCTGAAGCTGACGGCTCACTTGGCGAAAATCGTTAGTGCCCGCAGCTTAGCCTGAGCGTTAGCCCTATCCTGATGGAGAAGTGACATGGCAGGAGCAACCCTTCCAGAATTCCCTAAAGGGAGAGAATTTGAAGAGTACGTTGCAGCGGTATTTCAAGCTGCAGGTTATTTCCTAGAAAGAGACATTACAGAACGTGAAGAAATAGAAATATTACAATTAGATTCGATATCTACAGACTATGATAATAAACCCCCCATCATTCGTTTAATTGAGGCCAAGTCAGGAGATTGGGGATTTAAGGATATTTTTAAAATAAAAGGATGGATGACATATTTAGATATTGAACATGGAACTCTGATAACATCTATGGATAGAGATCGTTTTGAGTCCTATCAAAATAAATCCAAAAAAATGGGGATAGATTTAATATTTATAGATGATCCATCTAATTTTAATGATTGGTTCAAAATTATTTGCGACGCGAAAGTCATTGATCAAAGAGATGTTTGGTCATGGAGATATTATTATTGGCTGGAACGAATGATCTTGAATCGGACTCGAGCTCAAAAAAACGGGCAGCCATCAGCGAAAAGATTCAACGCAATACTAGATTATGCTTTTGAAATTAATAGTGGTGTATTTTTTAATGATACCATTGCAGGAAGAGTAGAGGCACTTTATGATTCTTATGGCAGAAACAGAACTTTAGCGGCATGTTGCGGGCAAGAAATGTTAGGGAAAGAATTTAGTCCAGAAGGTGAACAAATACCACAATCGATATTTAGGGATACATTTTATGATTGCAAGTATAATGAAATTCAATCCGCATGTATGGTTGAACAATATGCAAGGCTAACCTTATTGAAGGCGGTCGTAGACTACTTATGCTATAAATCCACAGGATGCATATCTAAAGCGGATAAAACAATAATATTAAAATTAAAAGACAAGAGTATCGAAATTCCGTTAGCATCGTTCCCTGGAAGATTTGATATAGCACTAAATGAATTAGGAAAGGATCTATATTATCATAGATATCCTGTTTTTTGGCAATGGTTTCTTGGCGTGTTTGGAGGATTTATATTAAAAGATTACGAGAAAGAAGAGTATGAAATGCTTTCAAATAAATCAGGAATACCTATTGAGGAAATAAATAACGCATTCGAAGCTTGGGATAAGTTGTTTCCAAATAAAGGCGGATGGTTCCGAGAAGACAAAAATTCAAATATACGGTTTTTGATGTTATATCCAATTCCGATGCGGGGTGTTGGAGCAAATTTTCGCCGTGTATTATATACAAGTGATGCAAAATATGAAAGCCTTAAGATATCCGGTACATACACGAAAAATGATCTTATAAAATGGAATAATGCCGCAGTACAATTATTGTCAAGTTCCGTTTCAGTTGTTAGGAAGGGCTAACTACAGGCTGAAGCTGACGGCTCACCTTTCGAAATTCTTGAGTGCCCGCAGCTTAGCCTGAACGTTAGATTGACAAGATGAAGGAAATATATGAGACAGGAGTCCCATAGAAAACATGACTGATATTGGGAGCGGTGCATTTAAAGGGAATCGGGTTGTGGAGACGCACAAAGAAATGATTAAAGGATCGCCGACGAAGATATTTCCGCTTTTATGTCCGGTGCAGGAATACAAATGGATAGATAATTGGGACTGTGAAATCATTTTTTCGAATAGTGATGGTGTCGAAAACAACTGTATATTCAAGGAGAACAAATCTGGCCCAATTCTTTTCGGCTCTAACATTCCAACATATTGGACCGTAAGTTATTATAACCCGACGAACTACTGCATACAATTCGTATTGTTATCGGAACAAATCGCTATCACGAAAATTGATGTTGAAATTAAAGATATTGGGGATGGGAAATCCTCTGCTTCTTGGTCAATTATCATTACTACTATATGCAAGAATGCAAACCATTACATAGACAAGTCGATGCAGAATAAAGCAAAAATGTATTTGATGGTCTTGGGAAAAGCATTAAAGCATTATTCTGAAAGTGGAGAGAAGCTAAACCTTAATAGGATAAACCTTATTAGAATGGGTTTTTCAATTGGGGTCCTTGACCTCATAAAAAACCATTTAAAAGGATTATCCTTAAAAAAACATTGATGCAATCTAACAACAGGCTGAAGCTGACGGCTCACCTGGCGAAGTTCCTGAGTGCCCGCAGCTTAGCCTGAGCGTTAGGCAGGTAGTGTCTGCTTGATGAAGGGAGGCTCAGAATATGAATATTGAAGCTTCCAAAGAGGAAGTTCTGAAGAAAATTAGCGATGATGCCCACCAGATCCTATTACGATCCGGTAACTGCGCTCAGACTTCCTTCCTTGTGCTTAAAGAACAGTTCAACCTCGACGACGGCATGATTTTAAAAGCCCTCACACCTTTCCCGGGGGTTGCTCTCAGAGGTGAGACGTGCGGTGCCGTTATCGGGTCCCTCATGGCCCTCGGGTTAGTCTTCGGGCGCGACAATATCGATGATATGCCAGGATACCTGCGCTCATTACCACCCGCGCGGAAATTCTGTCGCCAGTTCGAAAAGGAACAAGGCAGTACCATGTGCGGCTCTATCTTGGAGGCAAAACTGGGGAAGAGGTACAACCTGGCAAGCCCCATCGAGTCTGCATTGTACTTCTCTTCCGGCGGGCCTGAGAAATGCGCGGAAGTTGTCGCAAGTGCTGTGAGGATTGCTGCTGAGATCATATTATACAAAGGATAATCATTTCGGGAATCAAACTATTGAGGCTACTGCCTAACAACAGGCTGAAGCTGACGGCTCATCTGGCGAAGTTCCTGAGTGCCCGCAGCTTAGCCTGAGCGTTAGCCGGGAATTGAGACAAAGGATGATGTGCAAATAATGGCAATTGAAGCAGGCATTGCAGCACTCATCTATAATGCCCTAAAGGACGTACTTGGGTGGGTCACAAACCATTTCAAAAGAAAAGATCCAGCGAATATTATTGTTGAACGACAGAAGCGAAAAGAGGAAATAGAAGCGAAATTGAATTGGATTGATAATGTTGTTGGGTATGGTAGAACAATTATTAGAGATATAAAAAGGATGGATAACTATCCTAATGTTGATCCAAATAGTAAAGGAATATCGCCATGGTTCCGTGTCAGTCTTCTTGGAACATATCATAAAGGATTGCAGGTTGGGTTGTTAATATCCGGTTTAAAATATGATGAATCACATAAGGCTTGGCGCTATGCTGATTATAAAAATAATGAAGTGAAAGATGTTAATGCAATACTAGTTGGCCACATACCTTACGAGCGGATTGTGAGTATTGATTGGAATGGAGACGAATATTACTCAGAGCCACATTTTTATTGTAGATTTATTGGTAAAAAGAAAGAACCATATGAAGAATTAATATTTTGTGAGAAAAGACCGTTTAACGAAAGATATTATTATCGTGAATTGGCAAACTATTACCAAGTGCGAAAGTTGAGTAAGAAATTAAATATTGAATCAAACAGGTAATTCCGGCTAACCACAGGCTGAAGCTGACGGCTCACCTGGCGAACTTCGTGAGTGCCCGCAGCTTAGCCTGAGCGTTAGGCAGAATCCTAGAGTAGGGAAACCATGACCAGAAAATACTACAGCATCCGAAATAACCCTGGGTCTATATCCATAAAAGAATTGTGTTGGAAAGTACAAAATCAATATTTGTATTTCAAGGATAAGGATTATTTCAAGGGTAAAACTAGTATAACAGCATCATATTTTCCGGACTCGGCAAAGCATGAAGCAGCTATTGTCCTAAGATTCCAGCCTTTTCCAATTGAGAAATGGAATATAGATAACATTACTGAAGATATGGCGTTTGATACGATCGAATATCTATACGATAAAGTTTCAAAGCCAGGTAATTGGACACAATATGTAAACGACGAAGGATATAATTATCATGATTATGATGAGTATTTTGATAAAGAAGGCAGAAATGAATATAGATCTATGACAAATTCATATTTATGTGATTATAAGACTGGATACGAATTGTCGGTTGAAGGGGATATATTGACGATAGGGAAAGATGGGCTACATCATATTGTTGATGCAGAAATAGTCCCTTATGATGAGGTTAATGTAGACAATAAAGTACGTAACGCTATATTGAAGTGGCGAAAAAGACCTCAAACGGTATCGGTAAAAAAAGAAGCGATTAGAGATATGGCGGATGTTTTCGAATGGTTGAAAACAAATAAGCATCTTGGGAAAGTCTTAAGCAAAAAAGATGAGTCAGACATATTTAATTTGGCTAATAATTTTTCAATTAGGCACCACAACCCTGATCAAAAATCTAATTATGATAAGGCAATATGGTATTCATGGATGTTCCATTTTTATTTGGCAACATATCATGCAGTTATACGAATGCTAATAAAGAATGAGAAAGGATCTGCCTAACAATGCGTTGAAGCTGACGGCTCCTTCAGTCACGCTTTTATGTTTTTCGTTGGCAAAAGCGCGCCTTCGGCCCGCAGCTTAACGCAAGCGTTAGGTGGGCAACTTGAATTATAGGGATTAAAAATGTCCTTAAATAAACAAATATCAAAATTTATAATATTTATAAATAAAGAACTAATGTCAATCGATTCCCTTAATGTTATATCAGAAAAGTTGTCTGGGCCTGTAAATGTTAATTTATATAAGAAAATTTTGTATATTTCCGCAATAGATTGTCTTTCTGTAATTAGGTTTCCGGAGTTAAGGAGTAAAAATAGAGATAAATTTTTACGATTTATTGATGAATGCGCGGGATGGGAAGAAAGAAATTTTGTTAGTGTTCCTATCATTAAGGAAAGATTGAAGGCTGTAAAAGGTTATACTCGCCTAAAGAGAAATATAAATAGGATATTGGATGATTGTGTAAAATATTATGGCTGTACTATTGACATATATAAAATTGATAAGTTGGCTGATGACCTAAATATATTAACATCGAATAAGTGTGAGCTCAAGATAATAGAAGAGACGCGGCATAGATTACTTCTTTACAAGTACCGTAATTTTATTGTTCATGAGTTCCGGGAACTTGGATATGCGATGGGGGTATTCGGCGAAAGAAGCGATTTTCCGATTTATCACGGTTATGTGGGTGAAAAAAATTGGGTTCTTTTGTATCCAGTCGGTTTTTTTAGGAGATTGTTAGAAAATTCTATTGAAAACATGGAGATATACCTTCATGAAAATAAAATAGACCCATATGATCATGTTCGTAATACAGCAGATTGGTTCACTGAGCTTGATATTGCGCGGTTACGTGCCACCTAACAACAGGCTGAAGCTGACGGCCCGCGTGGTGAACTTCGTGAGCGTCCGCAGCTTAGCCTGAGCGTTAGCCAGACAATGAATATGGAAATACATATTAACGACAACGAGAAACTTATTGGCATGCTCCGGAGCAACGGACTGGAGTCGAGGCCAGTTATTATCGGAATAGATGGTGCGGCAGGCGTCGGAAAGTCAAGGCTCGCATATTGTATTGGATGTAGGGTTGGTGTGCCTGTAATAAATATAGACCACTACGCAAATGATATTTCAGGATTATATGCAGATGCTGTTGACAAGAATGCGCTTGGAAGACTCACGGCAAGGTATATAAAATCGCAACGATCATACGTTATTGAGGGTGTGTGTTTGTTGGAAGTGCTGGAAGTATTAAATGTAGTGCCAGGCATATTGGTATATTACAAGAAGTATAACAACAGGAAGGAATGGGAAGATGAGGATTTATGTAACTGCAATCTAAGTCAACAGGCATTATCATTGTTACCGCCACTCTCAGGGGCTATAGCGAAGTATCACAACAAATACAAACCAATATATAAGGCAAACATGATTGTCTTCAGAAATAATGCTGGCTAACAACAGGCTGGAGCTGACGGCTGCCCTGCGGGAGATCATGAGGCCCCGCAGCTCAGCCTGAACGTTAGGTGGGTGACTGGACAGTCACTTTATGATTGAAACATAGTGGTATGGACCAGAGAAGGAAAGAAGAATATTGAATCCAATTTTAGTATTAATAATGGCTGGTGCCGTGTCCGCATTCATTAGCTTTGGTTGTGGATTGTCAGTAGTCGTGATGGGGGCCAAGTTATCTTCATATATGAAAAAGCATAAATACGAAAGATGGTGTGAAATATCAACCATATCAACTCCCATTGGTGATATTGGCCCAGGGGCTAGGGATTCTTTTAAGTCATTGAAATATATTAATAGTGACGCAGACACAGACGACATTGTTATAAAGAAATCAAAGATATTTATCAGAAAATCAATAAAATATTTTTGTATCTTGTTTATTATTTCAATGTGTTTTTTTGCATTGGCAATTCTAGTGATTATTCTATCTAGGAGATAATTAAGTAATATTTGTCACCACCTAACAACAGGCTGGAGCTGACGGCTGCCGTGTGGGAGATCATGAGGCCCCGCAGCTCAGCCTGAGCGTTAGCCGGACAGAAGGGTCACATATGGATACAGAAAAAACCACGATTGAGTGGGCCTATGAGCCAATCGACTTCTTCGAAGGACCTATGCGATTTGCCTCCGAAGAGTACACGGTTGATATCCAAAATGGAATAGCATCGGCCATTTTAAACAAGGCCCAAGAACCGGTTCCAACATCATTATTACAATCGATAACTGATGAACTGCACGTCATTTTCAAGGCAAGGAAGATGTTTGCAGGGGTTTCTTATAAACTAAGCGGTTACACAATAAATTACTACAAGGCGGATGGCAGCAAGAAAGCACATGTATTAATAGCTGAAACAGCAATGTACGTGATTTCAGGTATGCATGTCGACATGATTATTACTAACAAGGACGGCACGATAATCCATGATTCAAAGTCCGATCGCATTTTAGAACAGAAAGACAAAATAGACGCCATAAGGAAAGCAAGCAAGAACGCACAAGTAGTAAATATGGCGCTAAATAGCTATTCTAACGCTGTAAGCGATCCAGACAATGAATTTGTTTATCTTTATGAAATTGTTGATGCAGTTGTGACGCATTATGGTGGTGAAAAAGAAGCAATATCACGTTTGGGAATATCACGTGCTAGATGGAAACGATTAACAAAAATAGCCAATCGCGAACCGATAAAACAGAGTAGACATAGGGGGAAACATAATGTTATTAGGCCTGCGTCCCAAGAAGAACTTGATGTTGCCCGATCTATCGCACGTGAACTTGTCGAAAGGCTAAGCAACAATTTGAAATAATAATTGATAGCCGGCTAACCACAGGCGATAGATGACGGCTCACCTGGCGAAAATCCTGAGTGCCCGCAGCTTAGCCTGAGCGTTAGACGACAAGGAGTATAAATGGCGGTTCATCCAGATATAAAGAGCTTGTTACGAGAATCACTCCCGCAATACTTGAAGGTTGCAGAATGCTGCGTATCGCGACAGTTTGGTTACCCGGCGGCAATATTGCTTTTTAGTATAATTGATACGATAGGATCCTATTACAGAAATAATACAAATTTCACCATAATTATTGATGGTAAATCTAGACAAATAAAAAAGGATGGAATACAGCACTTTTACGTATTAAATAGCGATTACTATGGACTAAATATTACCGAAAAACAGATAAAGAAAATATATGATAATATCCGAAGTCTCCTTGTTCACAATGCCTCTTTGGCTCCAGGGCATTTTCTTATTTCTACACCTGGTGTGGACCCATTTCCTATTAACAATACAAACCAATGCATTAATTTAGATGCACTATTAGAACTTAGCAAGAAAGCTGTGACGAGTTTTATTAAAAATATAGACTATATTGTGCCACAGAGTAAACAGCATGAAGACATTGTTCATAAGGCACAAAAGTAATTGTCGTCTAACAACAGGCTGGAGCTGACGGCTGCCCTGCGGGAGATCATGAGGCCCCGCAGCTCAGCCTGAGCGTTAGGCCGATTGGATAGGTGATGACAAAACCAAACAGGACAGATGCTGAATTGAAAGGTGCATCGGATCATTTGCATTACGAGTTTTGGATGCTGATGTCCGTTGCCCAGGCACTCGCGTCAGGGATAGCTGCAAATGGGTGGCTATTAAATGCATTATTAGAATCATTCGTGATCCACTTCCGAGCCCTAATTGATTTCTTTTATATAGATAAACCACAAAAAGATTATGTCATCGCTGCTGATTTCTTTGTTGAAAAAGATTCATGGGAAAAAATAAGACCTCCTATGTCTGATGATCTTTCCAGATTACGCGCACGAGCCCACAAAGAAATTGCTCATCTTACATATGCACGTTTACATGTCACACCTGAAACAAAAGGGTGGAAGTTTGTCGAAATTGCTAATGATATCAAATCTGTTATGAATTTATTCTTCCAAAAAGCTCCGAACAATTTATTTAGCGATAGATGGAAAGGAATTCTTTAACGGAACGGCCTAACAACAGGCTGAAGCTGGCGGCTCACCTAGCGGACTTCCGGAGTGCCCGCAGCTTAGCCTGAGCGTTAACTTCCATAGGACCAATAATAATGACCCGGAAATCATGGATTAAATTTGAACGACTCGTAGCGGCGATACATCTCGCTGAAACCAGTGGGGCAGTAGTAATATGGAACGAGATAATAAATGGACGGCAATTTGATGTTACTTTACGCTTTAAATATGGCATTCACGAGTATTTAACTGTAATCGAATGCAAAGATTACAACAAGAAAGTGCCAGTTGATAATGTTGAAGCATTGGTAACAAAAGCAAAAGATATTAATGCAAACAAAGTAATTATGGTGTCTTCGAATGGTTATCAATCTGGATGCCTTGATGTGGCAAATCGCCACGGAGTAAGGCTCTTGACGTTAAACGAGATAGTAGAAATAGGGCAAGATAACCTATTGTCAGAAATGATTCCAATGTTGAATGTGTACGATGTGCATCTTGTTAAAAATTGTGGGGAGTTATTTGAATTAGAGGAAGAAGGGGGAAAGCTGCACTATTTGATGAACCATATTAAGCTAGTATTCCAAACTGGAGTGGTAAGTCCGCAGAGATTAGTTAGTGAATGGCAGTTAAAAAATCCGTCTATGATTACTGATGATGAAGTCGCCGTTGATCTCCCCTTCAAAGGGGAAATAGCCGCTCTAATTCCACACGAGGGCGAGATCCGTGTAAACGGTATTCGATTCAAATGTAAGTTCATTCGCGGATTTATGGCTAAGGGACCAACACTCGATACACATATATTGGAAGGTATTGGAACAAAATACGATTTGTATGATGAAAAAGGTGAACTTATCATCTCAATGCCTGCATCACGAGTCAAATTAGGTTTTGACACGAAACTATCGGCGGGGAAATATTATACTTGTCCAAGATTGCACACATACTATTACTGTGAGTCAATAATCAACAACACCGTGACGTGGATCTTGCTGGAGGCATATCAACACGGCCAGATGATTCAGGCGAAGTTTACGCAGAATATCAAATATTTACATGACTATATCGAGGTAACCGATAGCGTCAAATTGAATAAATTGCGTGTATTGCTTGAAGAATATAATCGACCCAGGCAATAGGAAGCTAACAACAAGTTGAAGCTGACGGCTCCATCGGTTCACGCTTTTTGCATTTCCGCGGGTGTTGATGGACCTGGGCCGCGAGGCATAAAAGCGTGCCCCTCGGCCCGCAGCTTAACCTGACCGTTAGGTAGACAGGAGTTGCTAATGACGAAAAGAAAATACCAATTGCCATCGTTCTTGACCGTAAGTTGTTCACAGGAAGAGTACTCTCGATGGCTGCATCGAAAGGCGGTAGCACACAGAAGAAGAGATCGTAATCGAGGGAATACTGGAGCAACAATTGAAGGATATAAGATTGCAATACATGGAGCTGTTGAAAAAAGTGTAGGAAATGATTCATACACCGGTAACCCCCTACGCTGGGATTTAATAAGCAAATATGACAATGATGACTCAAAGGATGGTGGAAGAGTATATAAGAAAGATTTCGGTGACCTACCAACAGTTGATCATGTTGACGACGGCATGGGTAGTCCTGATTTTAAAATATGCTCTTGGAGAATTAATGATGCTAAAAACGACCTATCGTATGATGAGTTTATTGATGTTTGCAGGCAAGTATTGAAATATTACAACAATGGGAAATAATATTTATATTTTGGTGTGCTACCTAACAACAGGCTGAAGCTTACGGCTCCGGCAACGTTTCTCTGACGGCCCGCAGCTTAGCCTGAGCGTTGGGCAGACAAATTTCACTAGGAGCAACATGATGGAAGCCATTCATGTCGAGAACGAAATTGAGTGGATCAATGGTTATTTGCAGCATAATGGCCTAATAGATAGAGAACAAGTCCAATGTATTACGAGTTTCTCATTGTTATGGAACCTCTTTGAGGGGCATTATTGCAACCAAAGGGCATCAATTAGGGCCTTTGAGGCGATGGTTACGAGTATTGCTGAGAAAGGGATACTGTCGCTAAGTTATTTTGATGAACATATAAATTACTTCAAATTAAGATATATTTCAGGAGAACAATTAAATACCTTGTTCCAAGGCCTGTGTTTCCGGCCTAATGATAGAAAAGATTTAGTAGAAAATGTATTGCTTGGGAAAAATAACGATATTAAAGATATTGTGTTGTCATTGATAATAATTGTTTATAGATTGCGAAATAATTTGTTCCACGGGATAAAGTCGTTACATGAGATTAATGGCCAAGTAGATAACTTCAAAAACGCCAATGGCATATTGATGAAGGTAATTGAACTGGCGAGGAGATAATTATTGTAAATAGCTGCCCAACAACAGGCTGAAGCTGACGGCTCACCTGTAGAAACTCCTGAGTGCCCGCAGCTTAGCCTGAGCGTTATGCGGACTCTAAAAATATTATGAAAGGCTGATGATTGAAGAAAGTCTATATAGCAAAAAATCCCGCTGATGCTCACCTATTGAAGGGATTATTAGAAGGAGAAAATATCGAGGCTGAAGTTCGTGGTGAGTTCCTATATGGAGTCAGGGGCGAAGTTCCTATTACCCCGGAAACCTGCCCATCGGTGTGGGTTATGGACGATTCGGATTACGACAAAGCAATGGAACTGGTTTCGACATTTCGTGAAGGGGACCTCTCAAATCCTATTGAAGGTAAAGTCTGGCGTTGCAGTTGTGGAGAGGAGAATGAAAATCAATTCACAGAATGTTGGAGTTGCGGCAAGGCACGTCCTATTGGTTCGTAAGGCAATAGGGCTATTATTTTCGCCGCATAACAACAGGCTGAAGCTGACGGCTCCGGC
>Ga0209323_10000736_pt1 | contig 21352 bp, 22 predicted proteins | sample Rifsed19ft2_FD_184014 | JGI IMG/M metagenome (GOLD analysis project Ga0209323, IMG submission 184014) | Soil microbial communities from Rifle, Colorado, USA - sediment 19ft 2 (version 2) | ecosystem: Environmental > Terrestrial > Deep subsurface > Rock core/Sediment | place: Rifle, Colorado...
CGTGGATAATCTCTCTATTTTCAGAAGTTACAAGAATTCCTATCTTTGGAACAGGCAGTAGCTTATATGGACTAAATACCGTACCCCAGCTATGCTTGCCAATATCACCAAACGGTATAAGAACATGAGCAGCGTCTTCTAAGAGTTCCGCTCCAACCTGCCGACAAAACTGAATAACTTTTGTTATTTCCGCGGGGAAACCAAAATAATGAACTAATATAAACATATCGGGACTGCCGTATTGGGAAACGAGATCGTTTAATAAAGACCAGTCAGGGTTAAGATTTTCTGTTATTGGATAAAAGACCAATTGTACTTGCTGAAGTCGTAAGGGGATTAACGCGTGATTGCAAAAATAATCAGGTAAGAAAACGATACCTCTGTTTTTGTTTCTAGATTTTAATAAAGTCCTTACAGCTTCTGCTATGCCCCAGGTACTGCCACGGGAAAAAATTGCTTTTTGACCGGGACGACACCACGCTTTTCCAGAAGATTGTAGTGCCGATAAACTGGAGAGCAAATCCCATATCTGAGGCAATATTGTTATAGGTATACTAAATCGGCGAAACCCGATCACGTGTTAATGCCAAAAGTTTCTTAATTTTTCTCCGATACATTATATCCACCCCATTTTCAATAATAAAACGCACATACATTAGTGGGTCGTTAAGGGAAATCGAATCTCGTAATATAGCATAACTGGAAACAGGAAAGTAGTTTGCGCCCCTTACGCCTGAAAAACAGTATTTATACCTCCCTTTAATCAAATCTACGGTGTGTTTATTAATACTATTTATATCACCAAATGGATAGGCAAAATAACTAATTGGTACTCCTAATTTTTTTTCTAACATATCTCCACTTTCAATAATTTCTTCATAAAGGTCATTTTGCGAATATATCAAAGAAAGACATCTATGGTGGTAACCATGAGATCCGATAACGTGTCCATGTTCTAATAAATATTTTAGATCACCCCAAGTTAAAGGTTCCATGTCTGAAGATATTTCAGTATTTTCATTATCTCCGTTAAATATTTTTTTAACAATAAATTCTTTTTGGTATTTCCGATCCGATTGTCCAATAAAATTTGTTGGTACGAAGAAAATTCCTTTTATACCGAGTGGATTTAGAACTTCTTTAGCCACTAAAAAATTTGATTTAAATCCATCATCAAACGTTATCAGCAAATTTATGCCTGAAATGTGCTGTTTCTTCTGGACAAATTCCTGAAACTGAACAGGTGTTATAAATACATACTTTGATGCAAGATAATTTATTTGGTGTTTAAATTGCCAAAGCTTACTTTCCGGAATGTGGTGATATGTAAGAACCCTAACACAGTTTAAAGAATTGGATGACAATAACTCGTGTATTCTGTGAAAGAAAACCAAAAAGTTAACACTATAACTCAATAAATACCGTAATTTCATAAAATATTTTTTTAGAATGACAAAACATTTCTTTTTAACACCTTCGAACCGCCAATGACCAACCGATAAAGATCGTATACGCTTCGAACATTAGCTACATACTTTAGGATTTGCCGAGGGCGGAAATAAAATCTCATTAATATGTGCTTACGAAATTCTGCAAGTTCTTCTGCAGTAAAACCATTTGGTAAAAAATTTCCTACTTCATAGGTATTAACGCAGTTCCAATCAGGATTAAAAGTCCCGTACTCGTGAATTGAAGAGTAGATGGGTGAACCAGGATAAACAGTGAAAAATGTCACTCCTATAACATCTAAGTCAAGAGACAACATAAAGTCAAGTGTTTCTTGAATACTCTCGCGTGTTTCCGTAGGGTGTCCAATGATGAAAAACCCTTTCGTACTAATACCAGCTTTTTTAGCCCATTTGCAGGCATTGCGGATTTGGTCGAAAGTTACTCTTTTTTTCAAAAACTCCATAATCCGTGGTGAACCTGTTTCAACACCATACGCTATTTGCCAGCATCCCGCCGCTTTCATCAGTTTTAGTCCTTCTTCTGTTACATCACTTGCTCTTGCATCACAAGACCATTTCAGTTTGTAATTTTTTGAAATAAGCTTTTCACAAATATCGAAGAGCCTTTTTCTTAAAGTAACAAAAGTATCATCATTGAATTGAATATCATCGATTTTGTATTTCTTATGTAATATGTCGATCATTTCCAGCACGTAATCTGCACTATACCCTCTTACCATGTGTCCTGTAACGCTTGTATCACAAAATATACATTTACCAGGGCATCCTCTGCTTGTAACCAAATGGTTCGAAGAAATACCACCGGCACTGATGAGAGTAGGAGTATAGTGAGTGCGAAGGTCCGGCAGTAAATGCCATGCAGGAAAAGGCAGGGCATCCATATTTTTTACAAGCTCCCTTGGTTTGGTTTTTACAACTTCACCATTTACTAAAAATGCAATACCAGCTACTTTGCTAAGGACTTCTCTATTTTCAAAAGTCCTCATGAGTTCTATTAGAGTTACTTCTCCTTCTCCAATTATAGCAACGTCAAAATACTCAGGATATTTTTTTAGTGTTTCTTCTGTTGCAGAAGTAATATGAACACCTCCCAAAATTATCTTAACAGAAGGACATTTTTCTTTAATAAACTTTGCTACCATCGCCGCATAACTAATAGAATGTGTCATTGCACTCAAACCTACATATTTTGGGTTTTTAGTTTTGACTTCATCCACGACTTGTAGTAAAGAATACTGGAGGGCAACTGCATCTAAGATGAATACTTTATATCCTTCACGCTCGACTACTGCGGCAAGAGAACAAATTCCCAAATTAGGCAAATGCCCACTCTGTTTATTTGGTTTTTGTTCAATAGCATTACTGTATGCTGGTGGGGCTATGAAAACAATATCAGTTTGTTCCATTACAAACTCCTTGGGTAATTCAAATAAAGCCTAATTAGCGTAACATGCAAACTGCTTTCTAATCCTTAAATTAGCCATGTTTTAATCCCCAATCATAAGGGATTTTTTTATCAAATGGATTTAGACGTGCTATCTCATTAGAGTCATGAGGAAGTGTAGCGCAATTGGCAATAATTGAAGGTATTTCCGCAATACCTTTTACACCATTCCACACAAGTGGCGGAATAGTAATTAACTGATAATTATCAGGCCCGGTAAAAATTTCCATTAATTCCCCGCAAGTGGATGATCCCTCTCTGTCATCATAAAGAACTAACTTTATCTTACCAATTGGTACAGCATAATTAAGAATCATCTTTCTATGTATATGCCATCCTTTAATTACCCCAGGATAAACAAACGAGAAATAAATCTCACCAAATTGCTCAAAGTGAGGATCGTCAGAACGAAGCATATGCATAATTTTGCCACGTTCATCGAGTATCTGCCGCAACGGAGTTATTTTAACTCCATCAATCATTATTATCTCCTCTCCCAATTAGGAGCAAATTTTTGTCCAACTTGTAAAAAAGCCGATTCTCTATTCCAGTTTGCGTGTGAAGACTGATAACAACGTTTACATTCATCCCACATCTTATCTGAATTATTTACAACAGAACGAAAATTTATCATTTCATCTGAATTCCAAGCTTCATGAAAACTATCATACTTAGACATGTGAAATAACTTTTGAGAAATGGATTGACAAGGTCGCACACAACCATCCGAACTAATGAAAAAATCACGCCACCCGACAAAACAATCCTTATGGAATTTGTTACCTGCAATGTCGTCACCTTCGGTATAGGGTAATTTGATTTTAATTCCTAACTTATTGCCTCTTTCTACGGTTTCTGAAAAAACCTTTCTAACTTCCTTAGCACATCCCCAAAGGATTTCACCCCTTAGTTTTTCGCTAAAAGCAGTTAAATATACCGCTTTGACTTCCTCTATTCCCAAATTATGGGCCAAATTAACCATATCCGGCAATTCATTAAGATTACTTTTCATTAAAGTGAAAACAAAATTTATGTATGGATGATTTACATTTTTGTTCTTTTTTTGCTGAACTATTGTTTGAAGTTCAGAAATTATTTTATTAAAATTTGAATTAGTTCTGATCCTATTATTGGTTTTAGCTGTTGCGCCATCAAGGCTTATTGCCATAATATCAACTTTATATTCAAATAAAGATTCCCTTATTTTAGGTAACGTTGACCCATTTGTAACAAAATATTTGCGAACGGGATATTTATTTAAAAGTTCTAGTATATAATTAAATTTTGGATGAAGTGTAGGTTCACCCCATCCAAATAATGTTACCTCCTTAATGTAATAAAGAATAGTCTCTATCTGTCGCAAATAGTCAAGATTAAAAAAGGTATTTTCGAAACTACTCCCATCTCTCCCGCACATTATACATTTGAAATTACAAGCACTTGTCAACTCTAAAACTAATCTTTGCGGATATGATTTCAACTGTAAATTTACATTTTTTATTTCTTTTAAATTTATTTCACTATTTTTCTTTTGGATATCCGTAAGATCTACATATTTGAATAAATCCAACGTTTTAGCTCTTAAAACTTCCATTTATTTCTTATCTCCCCCGCTTCTATTGTATCAACGTGATTAAAAAAACCATTCCACTCATACCTTCCAAGGTGGATTCCCACTTTCCCATAACTCCTCGAGCAACTGCTTATCCCTCAAAGTATCCATACACTGCCAGAATCCGTCATGTTTAAAAGCCATTAATTGCCCGTCTTTTGCTAGGTTTTCGAGTGGTTCTCTTTCCAGGATGGTATTGTCCCCGCTTAGATACTCAAAAACTTCTGGTCTAAACACAAAAAATCCTCCATTGATCCTGCCTTCCCCGGTTTGAGGTTTTTCCGTAAACGTTATGATCTGATTGCCGTTTAGCGTCAAACCACCGAAGCGTGGCGTAGGCCTAACAGCCGTAACAGTTGCAATCTTACCGTGTGATTTATGGAACTCTACCAGCTTATTTATGTCTACGTTACTGACACCATCTCCATAGGTGAGCATAAAACATTCGCCTTTTAGTTTACGCTTCAATCTGTCGAGTCTACCACCTGTCATACTGTAAATTCCCGTATCTACAAGGTGGACAATCCAGTCTTTGAAGTTGGTATTTGAGGTAATTACTTCGCCTGTTTTAAGGTCTATGGTGAGGTCGCTTTGATGGTGATAGTGATTAAGAAAATATTCTTTGATTACTTCACCTTTGTATCCCAGCGCAATTATAAATTCCTTATATCCATAAAATCCGTATATATTCATTATATGCCACAACAGTGGTTTGCCGCCTATTTCTACCATAGGCTTCGGTCTGACTGTAGTTTCTTCACTAAGTCTTGTCCCTAATCCGCCGCAAAGAATTACAATCTTCAATTGCATACACTCCTTTTTAAACTTGAATGAGTCTTCTTTTTGTTGGAAAAGCGAATATCAATCTACGCTTTCTTTAAACAAATTGTTGACAGTATTTTCTTGGCTGTTGATTTTAAACCCTCAAATTGAGAATATGAAAAAATAGTTGCAAAAACAAAAGTAATGAAAAATCTTGCATCATTTAAATAAGGCCTTAAATAATTTTTTGCTGCACCCCTGTTGTCATTAAACCATTCTAACAGGGCATATTTATAAATTATTGATTTTCTAAAATCTTTGATCTCTTTACTAAAGCTTTCCTGAATGTCAGGTATATTTTCCATGAGTTTCTCAAGCATTTTAAAATTTTCAGGGGGGATAAGGGATCTTCTTTTATGTGACTCGCTTTCCTTATGCATTCTCCATTTTGAGAGCGGTTCACTTACATAATCAATTTCGTAATAATATGCTACTCTCAATGACAGATCAAAATCCATAACCGTGGTAAACTCATCGTCGAAAATGTAGTCCAACCTTTCTAGGGCGGCCCTCTTGTATATCATAGTTTCAGTAGAAATAAAGTTGTTTGCCAAAAGGTTTCCAAAAACGTTTCCTTTGTAGGGCTGAACAAACCTAAACATTTCATATTTATCTCCCGTTTCGTCAAAAAAAATCGAATTACTAAAGGTCATTCCCAGATTTGAGTTTTTATCAAATAGCTTTAACTGTTCTTCTAATTTATTTGGCAGCCAGACATCATCCACGTCTAAAAGAGCGATATATTCTCCTTTTGCCTGTTTAAAGGCGAGATTTCTCGCTTTCCCGAGGAGGTAAGTCTCCTCACTTTTAAAATACCGCACACGATGATCGTGGCTTTGGGCGATTTCTGCGCTTTTATCAGTGGACGCATTATCCCAGAATATAATTTCCCAGTCCTTATATGTCTGAGTATAAACGCTATCTATTGCTTCTCTGAGATACTTCTCTCCATTCAGACAGTTCATTATAACACTAACTTTCGGTTTATTGTTTGAATCTTTAACTGATTGGCTTGCTAAATGGGAGGTTTCTTGAGTGTTCACTTTTTGTCCTTGCTTATCTGTTGGAATCCGTGGCACGGCATGGCCACAACCAAAGCTCCTGTTTAGTTGTATAGTCATCCCAAAAATACAATTTCGAAAACAAACATTTTGAATACATGCAAAATTGGAGAATTACCTTATTATCCCCTCTAAAAAGAGGGGAAAAATGGGTGTGTTATTCACACTTATGACTCTGATCTTTAAACTACCCATGTTTCAAACCCCAATCGTAAGGAATTCTTTTATCAAATGGATTTAATCGTTCTATCTCATTCGGATCGTGAAGTAATGTGACACAATTGGCAATAATGGATGTTGTTTCTGCCATACCCTTAACATCATTCCATACAAGTGGAGGAATAGTAATCAATTGATAGTTCTGGGCCTGTAAAAATCTCCATCATCCCTACCACACATAATACAGTTCAAATTACATGCATTTGTCAATTCCAATATCAATCCTAAAATCACCGTTTCTAATTTCAGTCAGATTTTTTTCGCTATTTTCCTGTTGAATTCTTGTTAGGTCCTTATGTTTGAATAAATCTACCGTTTTAGCCCTTAATATAACCGTCTCTTTGCCCATAATTTTAAGGTTCATAAGATATTACTTTATATATTTCTGTCGTGTATGGTGGCGTTTGAGAATTCCCTCTCCCTAAAAACATATCATCAATTGTATCAACCAATAAAAAATTCTTTTTTGGTAATTCCTTATTTGGAAAATAACACATCAATCCCCCTAGTTTGAAATCTTCATCCGCAATAATGTATTCTATTTTTCTTTTTTCTAATACTTTCAACATTGCTTTTGCGCGATCATAATCATTGTTGTATTCATTTGGCGGTCTAATTTCCTTAAGTACACCCATCACCCTACCCAAATAAAAATTACCTCCATAATATTGTGAATCCAGAAAAGCATACCAGTGTTGTGGTTGCCCTAATATATTCTTATTTACATCTACCGATTCACGCAACTTTAAATAATAACCTTTTATATCATAATCTTTTTTGTAATACTTTTGATAAACGTAATTTAAAAGAATGCCTCCCTGTGAGACAAAAGAAAAAAAGACAATAGAAACAAGCACAATAGATGCAATTTTCTTTTTGCAATTAAATAATTCATACAAGCCGATCCCAGAAAGTATGCATATAAAAGGAGAATACATTAAAAGATGAGGAATATAACTTCTTCTTTCAACCAGTGACATTATCACAAAGCAGATTAATATCCATGAAAATACTATCTTCGAAACCTTATTATATTTTGACCTGTATTTATAGAAACAAATTGATAAAAAGGTTAAATATAGTACTTCAACTATTGTAAAATATTTACGTTTGCCAGTTAAATTATTAATAAATCTATTTACTTCTGATAATAAAGTCTCAATTGAAAAAGGATCTCCTTCTCCAGATGTAGGAATAAGATTATATTTAATAAAATTTTCGATTCCCATTGGTAAAACATTGATAGAAAACCAAATAACAAAATAAATAAAAGTGCCGATTAACAACAGAAGTAAATACTTTAAAAAAGCCCCTTTCCCAAAAAAGACACAGTGGAATATATAAATGGCTAACACAATTTCAATACCACGATAATCTATGTCTACTGACATCGCGCTAACGAAACCGGCGGCTATAAAATAATAATTCTTCTTTGTCAAAAACCCAGAACTAATAAAATAAAACGAAAGTAAACCAAAGAGGCAATGTATAACACTTGTCCTCGCATCTGGTAAACTTAAATAATACAACGGCGAGGCTATTAATAAAAACGTTGAGAAAATAGCAACTTCTTTCGAAATATACCTAAGCGTCCATTTATATAACAAAATCAACATACCAACCCCACATACAAAAGTTACTAAACGCGCTTGAAAAACACCACTTCCAAGTATCTTATAAAAAATATAATGGATTAAAAAGTAAATCTTCCCTTGCCCAGAACTCCAAGCAGCACCATAGGGAATATCTTTTGCCATTCTCCCATTAAATTGCCAATTTATATTATATGCAATATCGCTAAACCACCCTTCTGATTCACTAGGTACAAGTATATCCAACATTAATAACTGGAAAACGAAAAACAAGAAAAACGAGATATACAATAGTTTATTATACTTTTTTAAGTCTGTACTCATCATTTACTATTAAATAATCATAAAACAAACCAAAGTACCTATGTTCTCTTTATGTTTGTATAAATCCACATATCTGCATATAACATTGTTGTTTTCTTGCTAGAAGGAATAAGACTCCATACTGAAAAACTTAAAAGGAGTCAAATTTTTTTAGAACAAAAAAAAGAGATGATGCGAAAAGCTTTTTTAAAAAAAAAAGATTTTCAAATTGAATTAAATTATATAAAAAACAATTTAACCATTTCGGTGGTAAATTAATATCAGATTTAATTTCTATTTTATCTCCATACAATTTTAATTTCATCCTTTGCATTGTTCTCATTATGATAATTATTGGTGAAACTAAGAAAGGCCAATATAAAGCATTTTGTATGCAAAATGAATCTTTATCAATAATTTTTTTTATATCTTTTTTTGTAAAACGATACCGACCGCCTACTGCAACATCGTGTATTCCACTACAAATTTTAAGTGCAGGAAGATTTAAGATTAGAACTCCGTTTTCTTTCAATACTTTATAAAAACTAATTATTATTTTTTTATGAATTTCCATCTGATCATAAAAATACATTGTGTCGTTAGAAATTATTACATCATATTTATTATTTGTTATTATATCGGTATGTCTTATATCACCGATAAATGCATTAATTCCTCTGCTTTTACATAATGACACAGCAACTTCAGACACATCAAATCCCTCAATATTTTTATATCCTTTGTTTTTCAGAAATTTAATTAAACCCCCGGTACCACATCCAGCATCCAAAATAGAAATTTCTTTATCTTTAAAATTAAATTCGATCGCTTTAAGAACCATACTATGTAAGGTTTTATACCACCAATGTTTGCTTTCAACTTCTGCCATCTTTTCGTATTCTTGCCGATTACAAAACATTGATTTCAGGTATAACTTATATTTCAGAGAATATACAATGATTTACTTAAATCATTTTTTTAATTTTTTCAACAATATACACAATACTTTCGTCATCAATTTCAGGATACATTGGGAGAGATAAAATAGTTTGTGCATAACTTTCCGTGACGGGAAAATCTCCATACCTGTAACCTAAGTCTTTGTAACTCTCTTGCATATGCACTGGAACAGGGTAATGGATAAGCGTATCAATACCATATTTTAACAAAAATTCTTGCAACTTATCCCTTTGTCTGCATCTTATAACAAATAGATGGTATACATGTTTTGAATAATCTGTCTCAATTGGAATACCAACAGACATTACATCTTTTAATAACCTTTTATATAAATTAGACTTTTCTACTCTTAACCTGTTCCATTTATCAAGATACTTCAACTTCACCCGTAAAATTGCAGCCTGAATCTCATCGAGTCTACTATTGACACCTTTAATTTTATGGTAATAACGTTTTTCCTGCCCATAATTCCTTAATAAACGAAGCCTCTCAGCAATATAGGCATTGTTGGTTACAACCATTCCCCCATCGCCAAAAGCTCCAAGATTCTTGCTTGGATAGAAACTAAAACACCCAACATCACCTATACTTCCAGCTTTTTTACCTTTATATAGAGCACCATGTGCCTGACAAGCATCTTCAACGACAGCCAGATTATATTTTTTAGCTATATTAAGGATAGTATCCATATCTGCGCATTGTCCATATAAATGGACAGGAATTATAGCCTTTGTTTTTTTTGTTATTACAGATTCTACCTTTGTCACATCAATAGTGTAAGTTTCAGGATTAATATCAACAAATTTTGGTATTGCACCAGCAACTGAAATGGCAGAAATGGTTGGAACTGCAGTATTGGGAACAGTTATTACTTCATCACCTGGATTTACAGATAACGCCAGTAATGCTAAATGTAAAGCCTCAGTACCAGAGCCTACACCAATTCCATATAAACAATTACAATATTTGGCGAATTCTTTTTCAAAAACCGCAAGTTCTTCACCAAGGATAAACCATCCTCTTTCAAAGACGCGATTAATTGCATCATTAATCTCTTCTTTTATAAGATTATATTGAACTTTTACATCTCCAAAAGGAATCTTTATGCTTTCAGCTCCAGTAATACTGTTTCCCATATTTTTTATAATATTCAATAGTTTTTGATAATCCTTCTTTAACTGTAGTCTTTGGTTCCCAGTCTAATATTTTCTTTGCTTTATTAAAACTGGAATAATAATCCCCTATATCAATCTTTTTTAAACTATCCGGGAAGGGGATAAGTTTATAACTTCCAGAACCACTTATTTCAATCATTGTCTTTACAATATCTAATAATGAAATTGGAGTATTATCCCCCAGGTTCATAACCTGTCCTTCTGCATCTTTTTCGATTCCACTTAATAAAAGTGCATCCACAACATCGTCAATATAATTAAGGTCCCTCAATTGCTGACCGTCACCAAATATTGTGATTTCCTTACCCTCCAACAAGAGACGTATAAACCAACCAAGAAATCCTTGACGATTGTGCTTTACCAGCAAACGAGGGCCATAAGTATTTGTCAAACGTAACACGACAGTTTTTAAACCATAGACATTGTGGTAGAGAATATGATATTGTTCACCGGCTATTTTGTTAATTCCATTTACATCAATTGGCTGTAACGGATGACTCTCATCTACTGGAAGATATTGAGGCTTACCATATATCTGACGAGTACTTGCAAAAATAATCTTGATACCTGGATTATTCTTTCTGCACGCCTCAACAATGGAAAGTTGGCTCTGTGTATTAATAGCAAGATCAGTAAAAGGATCTTCCATGCTATCAATATGACTTACCTGTCCTGCAAGATTAAACATTATATCATGTCCCCTAACAAGATATTTCATACTGTAATTATCACGAACATCGGCAATGTTAACTCTCACCATATCTTTAACAGATTCAATATTAAAAAGATTCCCCCCATATTCTGGTATTAGAGAATCAACAATTGTCACCTTGGCACCCAAATTAGCCAAACAAATCGCTAAGTTACTACCAATGAATCCCAAGCCTCCGGTAATAATTACTGAAATGTTTTTATAAAAAGAAAATAATTTATTATCCAAATAACTCATAATCTTAATACCACTACAAAATAGAAATACTAAATTGTATGAATATCCTCATTTTGATTTACTTTTTCATATCGTTCTCGTATTACAAATTGGGGAGTCCCGTTATCTGTAAGAAATAATTTCCCTAAATACTCCCCTATTAATCCTAACGATAAAAGCTGAGCTCCTGAAAAAGTTATCACACAGACAATAAGTGATGCCCACCCAGGAGGCCAATTACTTTGCGGTTTCAATATAAATAATTCCAATAGGAAATACAAAATCATCAAAAATCCAAAAATTGTTAAACCTGATCCTATAAAAACACTAATCCTCAAAGGAATAACTGAGAAATTCACAAACATATTTATCCAAAGAGAGACGAGCTTAGTAAGATTATAGCTGGATTTTCCCACTGCCCTATCTCGATGACAAACTAATATTCTTCCAATATTTCGAGTAATACGCAATATTAAGCCATCAATATACGGATAAGGACCACGATATTTTATTATTTCCTCAATGAGAAAACGATTTATACATTTGAAACTGGACAGATACAAATCCTTTGGTTTTTTTAACAAAAACGTAGCGATTCTATCGTTGAACATACTACCAATATTTCTGAACCAACTGTGTTTTTTTTCTTCATAATATGTATACAAAACATCAAATTTGTTTTCTAACATATATTCAATTATCCTAGGAACTTCCTCAGGTGGATTTTGGAAATCATCATCAATTATTATCGCATAATCACCAACCGCTTGATTTAAACCTGCAATTACGGCATTATGTTCACCAAAATTCCTTGATAATTTAAAATAACGAACAAATTCAGGATATGTTTTAAATTTTTGCAAACAAATTTCATGCGTTTTATCACAACCGCAATCATTTATTAAAACAATCTCAAAATTATACTCCTTAAGTATTTCAACTAGCTTTTCCACTAAGAATCCAATAGTTTTCTCGCTATTATAAACTGGAATTATAATACTTAATTTAAAATTTCTTTCATTCATTGTATTTATAATATCTACCTATTACATTTCTTATTTACATTTAAAAAATTACGCCAGAACGTCTCTCTCTAATCTAAATGTTTGCTGGGAAATTTTACTGCAAGGCTCCTGTTTACAAATTTTGAATAATGCATGATACCCTTCTTTCTCATTTTTTGTGAAACTTTTTTATCTTCCGAAAATATATCACCTAAATTCTTCATTTGGCCGCAGATTGACGCAGATAAACGCTGGTTTTCAAACAGTGTAAAGAAGCATTGCAACTCGCCGATAGGGTGAGTCAAACAAAAGAAATTTATTCTGCCACTACCTCAATTTCAGGCGCTGGAATCGTTTCCGGCCTCTTCATTCGCACAACGACAAAGCTTTTCCCCTCCTTTTTTAACTTGTCTATCAGCTTTGTATTTTCTCTATACATTTCAGGGTCATTTTGAGGCAATATAACCAATTCTGCATCTTCTGGAATTTTATCCAACGTATCAGGAAACTCGAAGGCATATTTCATGAATTCATTGAGAATGTCTAAATTTCTTCTTATAATTTCGTCTTTATTCATGTACTCCCATCTCCTTTTCATAACCATAACGATACCATTTCCATAGGGTTTTAATATCATTAATGGCAAAAGTGAACGCTAAGCTATAATTTGGGAAATAGAGAGGTTGTTTATCTTTCCGGCCATTGGCGTGAATAATGTCTTTGTGAGCAAATCCGTGTCTCGTATCATACCTAACTATTCCATACCATTCATCTTTTATCATTGCCTCATATTGTACCACAAAGCTGCTAATTTCTCCTTTTTTCTTTGTAGCCGTCACCCTTAACCTATCGTTTAAATCAGAAGATAACGAATAGAGAAAAGATATGTCTTTCTTCATAAAAATCGTAGGGATTTTATGTGGAGAATATTTTCAATATTTTTATAATACAGAATCCAGATAATCAGCCAACGGCACCATGCATTCACAAGTAATTTTATCAATCAGAATGCCTGCTTGGAAATTTAACCGCCAAGCTTCTATTTACAAATTTTGAGTAATGAAGTATTCCCTTTTTTCTCATTTTCAGCAACATTTAACCATCTTCCCACAGATGCCTTAAACCCTTTTCTTCATAAAAAGCTCTGACTATGTTAAAAATCTTTTCGGCTGAATTAATCGCATTCAAAGCCGTCTGCCCGGAATAAAAACTATGCGGATAACCACTTGGAAGCCCGTTAGGATACCTTGATGGGACATAATGCAGATCAAGCTCTCTCGCATATTCCAGAATCTCTCTCATCGCATCCAAATGCTTCTGTCCATGTACTGCCATCTCAAATATAGAGTGCGTCAAAAGGGTTTCCCTGCTTGCCCCTGTAAAATAGAGAAAAGATTTCAAAACTTTCTCAGACGCCTGTTGGGATAAAAAACAAGCTGTTTCAAAAAATTCTCCTTCTTTATTCCATTTTGCAGCCTTAAGATCATAGAGCGCTTGAAGATACCATCTTTTTGCCTCTTCCTCTCTTTTTTTCATATATAATAACCCCTTCATCCTGAACCATTTCTGCAAATGCGTTTCCTTCTTTCAGCATTTTTTTAAATTCCTGCGGCGTATAGATTAATATATCGATCCCTCTGTTTATCCCTGCTATGTATGGCACAACCTCCTTAAGTCTTTCAAAAAAGCTATTATTTGTTTCCTTAATCAGGACGATGTCTATATCGCTAGTATCGTCCTGCTCATCCCTTACCCATGAACCAAAGAGGTATATCCTTTCCGGATTATATGGTCCAAGGGAATCTATAAGGTTTTTTATGATTTTATTAAATCTCATTCTAAAAATGCCTGCTTGGAAATTTAACCGCCAAGCTTCTATTTACAAATTTTGAGTAATGAAGTATTCCCTTTTTTCTCATTTCAGTTGAAATCTCTTCATCAGCAGATGGAAAATCAAACCTATACCATTCATTTTCATTCATTAATTCAATCATCTCAACCAACTTCCTGTAATGCGACGACGCCCCATTGTCCAGGAACATATTTATATACCAGTTAAACGCCGTCTGCATCTTTTTTAAAAAAAGCTGGTGTTCTTTGGGAAATTTCAAACAAGTAAACGTATCATAATCATCCAGTTCTCTTTTCTTATCGTAATTAATCAACAGAACTCTGTCAGGTTGGCTGGATTTTTCATAACGATATTTATATAGCCTATCTCAATCGGCTTGCCAAACTTCAACTTTTAACCCTTCTATATTTTCGAAATGCTTTTTATTGATTGTCGCGAGTATAGCTTTGTGTGCTGTTGCGGTTGCTGCAATTAGCGCATCTACCTCGCCCGTGGGCTTACCAATACTTCGAAGTTTGCTTTTTATAGTTCCGAAACTCTTGGCACATTCAAGATCAAAAGGAATCACCAGAACAATATCCAGAAATCTATACAGATTCTCGAGATTTTTCTTGGCGTTCTTAGATGCCTTTGCGCCATAATCTAACTCGGCTGCCACTAAGGTACTCAGGGCAATTCTGTCAATTTCTGCCCGTATTCTTTCTGATACCGTCTTGTTACCATTAAGATAAGCAATCACCACATTGGTATCCAAGAGTATCACTCGAAACTAACCTCTCGACCAAAATAGCGGTGTCTTTCCCGCTCAATCTCCTTGAAAATAGCCGTGATAGACGGGTCATCAGACCACGCCCCCGACAGCTCTGAAATAATCTTTTTCTTTTCCCTGGTTTTCAGCACTGGATCGATTCTTACAATAACCTGTGTACCATTAGGGAAACACACCTTTTGGGGAAGTCGAATCGAACCTTTTTCTATTTTACCTTTAACTGTAATTGTCATTGAATATCTCCTTGTGTTTAATTATACCTAAAAACTGCACTTGGACGCAGATAAACGCTGACTTACACTGATCTTTCAATAGAATGTATAATACTGTCGCTCACCCATTGGGTGAGTTAACACAAAGAATTAAGTCGTTATTTATCGATACTTATCTGTACTACTATCCATCAACTTCTTGTTTTTTATGCTCGTTTTTCAAACTGCACAACTGTAATGCATTGATTAGACGAGGCTTACGTAAAGTTTGGAGCATTGAGTTTTTTGTCATTTGTCATTTGAAATTGTTTCGTATTTCGATATTCGTATTTCGAATTTGGTTGCGGCCAAAGGCCGCGCTAGGTCAATCTGTGTCCCATTGCAGAATTTAGGTATAATATCAAATTCAGACCGTGCGTCAAGGTTGAAAAATATAATGAACTACTTGTATGGGCTTATTACCCAATGCTAAATCCGGATAATCAAGTTATAGGTACCCCGCATTCACAAGTAATTTTATCAATCAGAATGCCTGCTAGGAAACTTTACCGCAAGACTCCTATTCACAAATTTTGAATAATGCTGTATTCCTTTTTTTCTTAATTCCTGTGAAATCTCTTTATCAGCAGACGGAAAATCAAACCTATCCCATTCATTTTCATTCATTAATTCAATTATTTTAACCAACTTCCTGTAATGCGATATCGCCCCATTGTCCAAGAACATGTTTATATACCAGTTAAACGCCGTCTGCATCTTTTTTAAAAAAAGCTGGTGTTCTTTGGGAAATTTCAAACAAGTAAACGTATCATAATCATCAAGTTCCCGCTTCTTTTCATAATCTATCAAATCAAGTTTCTCACACACATCATAAATTGGCGTGTTCTTAAAAGGATAAAAGGTCATTAATTTTATTGAATCGGGAAGCACATCAGCATTTAATTTCAAGGTATCAAATACTTCTTCCTTTGTTTCAGTTGGAAGCCCTATCATATTAAAAGAACTTGACATCATCCCAAGTTCATTGGTTTGCTTAAAGGCGTTAACAACACTTTTGTTTGTTATCGACCTTTTCATAATTTCTTTTTTTACTCTCTCACTACCGCTTTCGATCCCAAACCTAATATCGTCACAACCCGCGTCTTTAAGTAATTTTACTTTTGCTAGATCAAAGGACATGGGATTAACATTACATAAAAAGGGTAATCCAATTTCTTTTTTGTATTTTTTGCAAAATTCCTCAATAAAATCATTATAAATCATAAAATTGTCATCTATAAAAGTAATTTTTTTAACTTCCGAAAATTTTAAGAGTACATTCCTTATTTCTGCTATAGCGGTATCTATATTTTTAACCCGTGTATAGCTTTTCAGACTTACAGGACTATCACTCATTTTCTTATACTGCTTCACATAAGAATCATTTATGCAATAGGTACATTTATAGATACAACCTCTACTGAGCATTGTTTCTAACTGGAAATTTTTTAGTGGGAGTATTTTCCTCAAGTCAAAGAGTTCTTTATCTTCAGGTGGTAGCTTTGTCAAATCTGTAAAAGGCCTTAATCTGTTTCTCACAATTTTCCCATTTGAATCTTTTACCCACAAGTTTCTAATTTGTGTATAATCCTTTCCAGTTTCTAACGATTCTACAAGCTCACACATAGCATCCTCACCCTCACCAATACACACAGCGTTAACGGCATCTACGGAAATAACGGTTTCAGGATCCATTGTAGGATAAGGGCCTCCACAGATAACAAATCCTTTATAGTAATCTCCCAAATCATTGCAAAATTCCTCTGCGTATTTAAACTGTGGTTCCATCAACGATATTCCTACAACATCAGGTTTAATCTTCATAATATCCTGCTTCATCCGCTCAAGGTTGAAATCATAACCAAGTTGTTCTGACAAAAATAGCAATTCTACCTGATGTCTTTTCATTTTCAAAACAGAAGAAAGTATTGCCAGACCATTGTTAATACCCACTGTTGAACCGATATTGAAATTAATGAATAAAATTTTCATAGTGGCGTTATTTTACAACCCCCTTTCCCCACTTTTTAAGGGGAATTAACCTAATTCGTCCGCTACAGACGTTTATAATATTCTATTGTTTTCTGTAAACATTTATCCGTATCCAGTACAGGCTCCCATTTCAGCAGGTTTTTGGCAAGACTAATGTCAGCATACAACTCCATATTTTCGCCCTTCCTGTATGGATGCGCACCCCACAGCGGTCTTCCGCCCCCTGTCAAAGCCATTATTTTACCTATCATTTCTTTAATTGAAACAGGTAAACCCGATGCTATGTTTATTATATGCCCCTTAGACAGTGGAGATACAGCCGCTTTTATCATTGCATCGGTTACATCTTCCATATAGCAGAAATCTCTTAATTGTTTTCCTTCTGATGTTTTAAATTCACTCTTATTTAAACAGCCCTTTATAATCTGGGGCAGGAATCTCTGGTCATTCTGGCCTGGTCCGTAAACAAGAAACAGCCTCAGAGTAACTCCAGGAAACCCTTCGGTATGATGAAGCATTTGTATGAAATGGGACGCAGCAACTTTTGCAAAAGAATAAGGAGAAATCGGGCGTTCCCGCATCGTTTCTCTTTGCGGAGCAGGGGCAGCGCCATATTCATCGCTGCTGCCGACCTGAACAAAACCTTTTAGCCTTTCTCTGTCAAGACATTCAATCAAATTCATAAGACCGATAAAATGAGATTCTATCACCTTGCGTCCACCCGAGAAATAATAACTGTGGTCTATATACCCGCCAAGATTAAAGACGTAATCAAATGACTTATGCAAGAGGACGGATTTTAAGACATCTTTATTGCAAATATCAGCTTGAAGATACTTAGTACCACTCAGACGATGTCCTTTATCCAATCTATCGGTTAATCCAAGACAGGTAACATTAGATGTTTCATTCAAGCATCTTTCAGCAAGATGTTTCCCAATAAACCCTGTACCTCCAATAATCAATATCCTGTCAGAAGTTGATAAGATACCCATTTGTTCCTATAGCATTACCGTGTAAAAACTTCTTTTTTTAGCAAGATTTTTACCACCCCTTTATCCTCTCCTTGCAAAGGGGGGGGAAATAAGGGGTGGTTATCTTGGTTGCGGCTATGCTGCGCTATGAAATTTTGTACCGTCCAGAGGTCATGTGAGAAATGCCTTCAGGGTTTCCTCTGTTGCAGGATAAAAAAGTTCTTCTGTCTTTTTTTTCCCTCTGGCAATTAAACTTCTTATCTCTTCCTCTCCAAGGCTGATGGCCCGTTGCACTGCTTTTGTAATCTCATCTGTACTGAAAACAGGTTTAAAATCGGGATAATTTTTAAACCATTCAAGTATATTTTGTTGTAAAGTAGTTTCCTTACCGACAATTACTGTAGGAACACCCCGACATACTGCCTCGACAGCAGGACTGCCATCCGATGTCACAACACATTTGCACCTGTGTAACCACTCGCCAAAATCACCGGTTATCCATTCCCATCCCTCAGGTAAAGATTCTCTTTTTAATGCTCTCATTATAAAGTTTATATTGTACATAGGATGTGGCTTTACTACTATCGGCACAATAATCTGCGTCAAACTTTCAATACATTTCGACAACAGTTCTACAGAAGCGTCAGCATCCATCGTCAAAGCAATTAAAACGACACGTGGTCTCTCGTTATTTCTCTTAATAGAAAATTGTTGAAAAAGATGCATGTATTTAAGGACTGGCCCGGCTATCAACTTTTCCACGACCATGCCTTCCTGTTCTAGTTTTTTACACATCCATGGTCCGTTGGTTATGATCCGGTCTGGGTACGGTCCCATTTTTGATTCCTCAGGTGTTCCTGAGTACCGTAGGTTAAACGGCTGGCCCCCTGCATGCTGGTACCCTATGGTCATTACCTCTGGCATAAACTTTCTAAAAGCTAATATTTGTGGCTTCTCATTACTATAGTTTTCAAAAAAATCAATAAAAGAATGTACTCGTACATTCTTCTCTTTCCAATTTTTGATCATTCTGTAGTAGAGTAAAAAATTGACTGAAAATACGTTTCCTGCCTGCCGCCAACGGCACATTTTGACGAGCCTGGTTATATCCCATCCATTGACCACTTGCGTGCCTTTGATTTTGTTTAACCCTTTCAATACCTGATAAATAGCCCAAATATAATCCCTAAACCCAACGTGGTCTTCCGGTATTATGAAGGGTTTGGAATTTTGCCTGAGCCACTTGTAGGCTGAGATAAGACCGCGATTCATATTATACAGTCTGGCCAATGTCCAGATATCAAATCCTTTTTCTTTCAGCCAATTCGGTAAGTTGGCGAAATAGCGATCGTTAAAAACGCCGTCTTTACCGAAGCATGCCTCATCAACACATGTGCGAATAATAATGCGCGGTAAATTACAGTTTTTATAGAAATTATGTTTATCAAACTTCAAAGTGTACTTCGCCGCCAACCAGGATTTTGACAAATACCATATGCCTAAAACCCAGCGTCCCGCCAGGAGAAAAATTTCTTTTACTATTTCACTGACGACTTTAATCCACACGTTTCCTGTTGTTTCTATGTTCCTTCCCCTTTTTGTAAGTTCATCCCGCATTGTTTGGATAAGTGGTATAGATTCACAAATCACCATGATATTTTCTTTATGCTCATCAATTATCTTACTGACCACATTAAGGTAGCAAAGATATAAAAACAAAGGGTTTATCTGGGTATTCCTTTCCCACATAAATGAAGCCCACCATGAAATGTCGTTCTGGTATATTCGTGAGAAAGATGCGCTCCATCCCACAAAAGGACGACGTAGTTCCCATGCAGATTCATGAATATCTTTACTGATAGATACATGATTGAATGATGTGAGGGCATCTTTCAAGCTGAGTAAAGTCTTATATGATCTCCCCAGATATATCCAATCGGCTGTATTATGTTTAATCGCGATCTTCTTTAAATTACAAACATCCATACTTTCATGTACTAATAATATTTTTGCTTTCTTGTAACAGTTTAGCATTTTGTCACGAGTTTATTTATGTAGTTTTTTATCTCTTTTATATCCCTAAATGAGAGTACATCCGGACTAAATGTAACAAAATTGTTATTTAGTCCAATAAAATTTATTCTCGCCTCTTGTGCAGCTTTATAATCAAATAGCGAGTCACCGATGTAATAAACATTGTTCCTTATAAAATTTTCATTGATAACTATAGCTTCAATTTCTCTCGATTTTACTTGTGCACTTCCAATAATTTTTTTAAAAAAACTGCATAAGTTGCGCATTTGGGTAATTTCTTCAAGCTCTTTTTGCGGGGTAGTCGACAATAAAAAAATGGGTATCTTTTTTGTGAAATATTCCAGGAATTCAACGGCTCCTGCTATAAAAGAACATTCACATATTTTTTTTAGACACATCTCCGAGAACTTATCTGAAAGATTTTTGATCATGTGTGCTGGATCACTAATCTTTAGTAAGTCTTTAAACAGGTATTCAAATTTTGCATACCGTGACAATCCAATATTTCCCCTGTGATAAGCCATTGCTTTTTCATATACATCGGGATAGCGTATAAAAACTTCATGAAATACCTCAGTCTTTACACTTACAGAATCAAGTATCACTCCATCAAAATCAAGTATCAGACAGTCAAGCTTTTTATATGAAGCCATGCTCTTTTAAATTGTTGTACAAACGCGTGTACTCATCGCTATTCAATCGGCTCCATGGCTCTCTGCAGGTTCCCACATCCAGTCCCTTCATTTTTAAAATATCATAGCAAACAACGGCTCGTAGCGGTTTGATGCCCTGAAAGGCCCTTGCCTGAATAACTTTCAACTGAAGCTCCGTTGCAGCCTCAAAATCTCCATTCATAATACTGTTGTAAAGGGCAACAACAATTTCAGGAAA
>Ga0209323_10000737_pt1 | contig 21349 bp, 18 predicted proteins | sample Rifsed19ft2_FD_184014 | JGI IMG/M metagenome (GOLD analysis project Ga0209323, IMG submission 184014) | Soil microbial communities from Rifle, Colorado, USA - sediment 19ft 2 (version 2) | ecosystem: Environmental > Terrestrial > Deep subsurface > Rock core/Sediment | place: Rifle, Colorado...
ATCCAGAACCAAAGCCACTGGATTCCCGTTTTCACGGGAATGACTAAAAAAATAATGTATAGATCCGTTAGGGACACTACACTAGTCATTGATAGTTCCCTGCTTTCGCAGGGACGGCGTCTGGATCTCCCGGGTCAAGAGACTGTGTCGCAATGTCATCCCGAACTTGTTTCGGGATCTCATGTGTTTGTATTAGCTTATTGAGTAACTTTTTCTTACACCTATCCTTCCCCTCCCTTGATGGTCAATGACTCGTAGAGGAGGGGATTATGGGTAGGGAACTTTGCGGAGAATACCACCCTAACGTTTTGCTACATACACCTTCAAGAGCAAACTAACCTCTAATGCTCATCATTGATATAATAAAATTATGCTATTAATCCTAAAAGATATTAAAAATTGTTTGAGGCTTTTAATTCTGTCATCTCTGGCTTGTCCAGAATCTTTCTTTGTTAACAGAAGGATTCCCGACAAGCGGGAATGACAACAATTGGAACAGAGTTCGCAATGAACATCTATAAACTTTTATTTAAGCCTCAAATATGAAGAACCCTGCGGCAAGACCGCAGGGTATCTTAACGTAAGGAATTGTTATTTATCATATTCGCTTGCTAACCTCGCAGCGAGCTGCGGTGATTACGCTCGCTATCCGTTTCAATACTTGTCATTGTATTTTTATTTTCTTTGTATTCAGCATGTTGGGCAGCAACATATTATGTAAATGCGACAAATGGCAATGATTCCAATAATGGTCTTTCAGAAACTACTGCCTGGAAAACTATAGCAAAAGTTAATGCTTCTAAATTTAATATCCTGAGCTGTAGAGAGAAAGTTGTCTATCAGAAAATAAACACTAATACCTCCATCCTAAAAGCAATCCTGTTTTATACCCATCAACACAGGCAATCCATCTATCCTTATCAATTTGAACTGGATCGATATTGTGCATTCCGTCAGCATTCCAACCAATTCCACTTGCCTTTAATATTGGACTTTCTGATACCTCATGTTCTTTATAATTTGTTACTGTAAGCAAATCTATTTCAAATGCTATAACTTGTCTGCCATAAGTAGGATAACAATCTTGTGCATATCTTATAATTCGGCCATTATATATTAAGACTCTCCCTCCAGGCCTGGCTTTGTGTGCATCCCCCTTTATGATAGGGCTCTTGGGATGCTCAATCCAAGGTCCCATCAGATTGTAAGAATAGAAAAGGTGGAGAGTACTTTTATGGCTGCTTCCCGTAAATATCCACCACCTATCATTATAACGAAATATTGTCGGATCTAAATAATCCACCCCACTGAGCAAAGTTTTAACAAATACCCATCTCGTAGGGAAGTCTATTGATTTGTATAATCGAATAGAATATGTTTCGTGAGTCTCTGGAATCATGTAATGCTCGTTATTCCATTTGAACACATATGGGTAAGATAAATGAAAAGGCTCATCAAGTATAATTTGTCTATAAGTCCAATTTAGACCATCATTACTTGTTGCAAGCCCTATGTCTCCCTGGTTAGTAAGGGCATTAAAAACTTCAAAAAATATATAAAATGTGTTGCTTTCTTTAACCATGAAAGGGTCTGCAACAAATTCTGCGGGCACATCTGTTACATCCTTGGCAGTTAAGACCGGATTCTTTATATTTTTAGGAGAAACAAAAGTTAAGGGAGATTCACCTATATAAATTCCAATTGACCATTTTTTTTGAATTTTTAAAAAAGGGATGCCCCTCAGTCTACCTACATAAATCCCACTTATGAATCCGCTTACTAAACATGCTAATACAACTAAAATGACTAAGAACTTTTGATGTTTAAACACTGCTATTTTAGAAAATTACCAAAACTTTATTCATTTATGAAAGATGTACTCTCATTTTAATAGGTCTTGATACTTTGCCACATATGCCTAAAAGGAGCCATAGCACTAAAGAACTTTAGGATTTCCTGCTGACTAAATCTTTATACAGTTCAGCATATTTCTGCGCAGTTGAACTTATTTTGAAGTGAAGGCGGACAGCCTTCTTAGCTTCATCACCCATGTTTTTTCTTAAATCTTCGTCATCCAAAAACGCGGAGATAGCTCCAAAGAGTGCCTCAGGATCGCCTTGAGGCACGATTGAACAAGGCACGCCGGCTTTATAAATCTCAGGCACACCACCTACAGCAGTTGCTATAAATGGCAATCCAGCCGCGGAAGCTTCTAATAATGTTATTGGGAGACCTTCACTTTTAGAGGACAAAACTAATAAATCCGCCATTGCCATCAACTCAGCTATATCGGAGCGGAGACCTCCCAGTTTTACGACATCGTGTAGACTCAATAGATTAATGATATCTTCTACTTCCTTTCTGAGTGGCCCATCGCCAACCAAGAAAAGCCGTGCTTGTGGAAATAGTTCCTTTACTTTATGAAAAGCCAGAAGGAGATTTTTATGATCCTTGTTGGTATTAAACTGAGCTATGCATAGGACGATTCGTTCCTCATCGGTAAAGCCACAAAAAGCCTTCTTTCTGCTTTTTAAAAAGTTCTTTGATACTTCCATCCGATATGGGTCTATGCCATTATAAATGACAGTAATTGATGCGTTACATTTATAAAAATTTCTCAAAGCAGTCGCCCCAGCTTTTGAGACAACTACGATATCACTACATCTTCCCAAGGCTTTTCTAAATATGAAATCTGATTTCTGTTCTCCAGCACGGAATGTGCCATGGAAAGTAAATATAACAGGGACTCTTCTAAAGAAGGGTCTTAACAGCAGTGCAGCAAGCAAAGGATATGATCCATGACAATGAAACAAATCAGGATTAAATTGTCGTAGTTGTCTACACAGTTTGATAAGTCCTACTGGATCTAATCTTAAGGCTTTTTTCATCCCAATGCCATTCACTTCAATGCCTAATCTTTTTATCTCTTCTGAGCAATTTGATTCTCCGTAGAAGTATATAACTTTAAATTTAAAATTCTTATCCTTTATTGCAAAAAGAAGATCCTTGAGAAAACTTGAAATGCCCCCAATGACCATTTGTTCACAAATATGAACTACTCTTAGCATTTTATCTGACTTGAACAGGAGATCTTCTAACTATCAACCTTAGAGCTCCCCATAAAATACCCATACCGTAGCTTATATGATATATCAAAAAAAGAAAGGGCAATATCAGCGCCATCCACATTCCATAGTGACAACCTTGTTGTATTGAAGCTACAAGAGCGGAAATTCCATAAACAGATATAATAGACAGGAAGAGTAAAACGCCAAAGGGAGGGAAAATCGATAGTAAAGTTGCGCCAATCAAGGACAAAACAAAGAGAGCTGGTATCAAGTGGCGTAGTGCTAAGGCGTAAGGGGCAACATACCACATCCAAGTATTCCATTGTGCAGTAAAGAATGCCTGCCGGAACAATCCCAATATTGATCCTTGATTGTAATAACAGACCTGTATTTTTGGATTAAGCCATATGTGACCACCTGAACGTAGCAAACGCCTGTTGAACTCATAATCTTGATTGCGAACCAATCGTTCATCATAAAAACCTATTCGATTAAAAACTTCACGTCTGTAGCAACCATAAGGTACTGTATCAGCAGGACCTTCCGATGCATTTAAACGAAAATCGGCATTCCCAACCCCGAAACGATGAGTTGTCAAAGCCTGTACCAACATAGCCTGCGCAGAATCATCTCTTGATAGAGTTTTAAAAACTCCTCCCACATTGTCTGCGCCCGTTTTATGGCCTGTCTCAAGACATAATCGCAGATAATCTTTAGGGTATTCAGAATGGGCGTCAAGCCGGACAATCCAGTTTCCTTCTGCTGCTCTTAAGCCAATATTCATCGCTGCTGGAACAATATGCCTGGGGTTATCCAATACCTTCAGACTGGGATGATGATCCATCCATTTCGAAAGAATATCGCGAGTCCCATCATCTGACATGCCATCTACGACAATCACTTCCATCCCACCCTGTACCGGATCAAACAAAAAAACTGAATTTAGACATTTGTCGATGAACTTAGCCTCGTTCCGGCAGGGAATAATTATTGAAACAATTGGCTGTATTTTTAGCATGTCACTTTTATCATTCTGGCTTTTATCCTCACTTGTCGAGGATCTGTCCAGAATCTTACAAAACCCCTCTTTGGAAAAGAGGGGTATGGGGAGATTTTATGGAGAATATATTTATTCAAAAAATCCCCCTCAATCCCCCTTTGCCAAAGGGGGAAAATGACAGGAAGGATTCCCGACAAGCGGGAATGACAAAAAAGAAACAAAGATTAATTTTATAGATACCCCGCAGCTTGCAGGCTGTCCGACAATCGTCATCCTGAACTTGTTTCAGGATCTCCTGTTCCCTGATTCTATAAGATTCCGAAACAAGTTCGTAATGACAAGTTAATTATGGGACAGGACACTAGTTTTTTCTTATTTCTCCCATTCCTTTCAAAACAAATGGTAAACTCATATACAGCCACATAGGTCTTACACAATTAATGTCTCCTGTATTCATCATTGTTATGAATCCAATTATTAATAAAGCTAAAACTGTACACGAAAGCTTTTTATATTTAAAATCTCTATCCAATGCCTGTTTTATTGTCTCCCTGAACGAGCTAATAATTATTCCACAAACTGTTAAAGCACTTAAAATTCCCATTTCAGAACTTATTTCTAAAATTACATTATGTGCCCATTTATAATAATTAGGATCTGATGAATAAAATGGATATCCTCCAATTCCAACTCCAGAAAGAGGATGTTCAAAGGTAAGATCAAATCCTAATTTCATAGAATCACTTCGAGAGCTAAGTAAATCATAGTGAGGATTAATTATAGTACCAAGATATTCATATGATGCATCGGGAATACTTACAATTGACAGAGCTAAAAAAACAAATAGCATCAATATGAAAAAATCTATTACCAATTTCCTGTAAAATAAAAAACTAATTAGCATACAAATAAAAACTGCAATGGTAGCGCTTCTTGCTCCTGACCCCATGAGTCCAACAGAAAGAATTGCAATAATAATATAAAAAATAATCTTTTTTAGAAAAGATAAACTGGGTAATATCAGATACAAGATCACAGCTATAGCAACAGCTGCCATATATCCCAATTGAATCGTTAAGCCACCCGGTGCGACTAATCTTTCGGAACCTCCAAGCATAGTAAATGCATTCAAACTTGATAGAATTCCCACAAATACAAATGTTATGAGAAACCTTTTCATCTTATGTGATGACTCCATGAGGAAAAAAGGAGAAATTATGGCAATGCCTGTAAGTGCTATAAATCTACTTGCTTTGTCAAACCCTGCATGGAAATCAGGAGTATATGAAAGACTTACTATCATCATAAGGATAAAGGGAATGTATAAAAGAAATTCCTTAGGGAACTTTGGTTTTATTCTTTTGAAAATCAATTTTATTAAAATTGTAAATAATATTAATATTGCTAAAAGAACAGTTAAATCTACAGGTTGTAAAAAAGACAACCTCGGATCGCCTTTAATATTTCCTATTGAAACAAATATTGCTAATGTTATCTCAGGATATCTTATTAAAAAGAAAACTGCTGAAACAGCAGATATAATCAGAAATTTCAAAAAATAAGAATATTCAGACAAAATAAAAAAGGCTATTATTGCAGTAATAAGGAAACTGATTGGAAGTGAGAAATTGAGAGGAATATATTTCAATTTCATAAGAATTGTTGAAAAATCTTTGTAGCGGGTCATCGGAGCATTCTAACGCGCTAAAGCAGAAGTAAAGAATTCAAAGGTTCTGACCAAAAGTGGTCTGCAAGTTATAAATAGAAACCCGGCATAAATAATAATTGCTACGATGACACTAAATGCTGGATTAAACCATCCAGAGAATAAAAGAGCAATGCATACCATTAATATGGCAGCTACAAATATCAAATATGCAGAATTTGAGACTTTAATTGGAAAACCTATTGACTTACTAACACGAGCATAACCAATCAGCAAAACTGTATCAGCTAATACCATAGCTATAGCAGTCCCTTTTGCACCCCATGCCCATCCCAACAAGCAACTCAGAAATAGAAGTACAAGAACGGCAACAATCCTCTGTTTCGCTCGGTTCATAAGTTGATTCGTAGCTGTTAGAAAAGCTCCGCCCAATAGACCTTCTAAGGGACCAAGGCATGCGTGAATCGCCAGTAGACTTAAAACACCTGATACCGGAATGTTAGCAAAGCTTTTGCCAAATATAGTCACTATTTTGTTTGAATAAATACCGAGAACAATCACAACAGGAATGGAAAATAACAAGATTGTCTCAAGAATCTGTGCACGAAGTGAAATCATTTCTTGCCAGCGTTTATCTTCATATAGATGGGTCATAACCGGTATCAAGGCATCTATACCGGCATATACAAGACTCGGAAACAACACAACTAAAGCAAAGGCGGCACCATAAGTTCCGACAGCTTCTTTTCCCGAAACTATCCCCAGTGTAATAAATCCTACTTGTACATATGCAATGTAAGTCAGTTCGTATAAGTAAAAAGATATGGCTTCTCGAAAAGTAGCTATAGTAGTTTTATATCCTGGAATCGATATTTTTATTCCAAAGGCTAATCTGAGCTGTATAATGCGTAATATTATCACTAAAACCTGCAATAAACATAATAATATCAATAATGTGGGTACACTTAACTTAAAGATTATAACTATAGCTATAATCATAACTGTTCCCAACCTGCTTACGAGTCGTCCCAAAAGGATAAGCTTTGGTTTCATCGAGCCCAAAAAGAAAGAAGCTGTTAAATCTGCAATGTTTAAGAATAACCCAAAGGCAACACCTGCTACTAAAGCACTGTTCATATTTGCATCTCGAGACAGGTGTGGAACCACAAGACTTGTTAAAGCTACTGTTAAGAAAAGCTGCATCAATTTTATTAAGAGCCCGCTGGAAAAATAAGAATTCGCTTTTTGAGGAGCAGCAGCCACATTTCTGACCAAGAAAAGCCTCAGTCCTAAATCAGTCAATGCAGCTACCATAGACCCAGTAGAAATAGCCAGTGCATACACTCCATAGTTTGATGGTCCCAGTGATCTAACCAGAAGGAGGCCTGCTATACCAGTGCCTATTGAAAGAATGGCCCTGTCAATGAGAAGCCAAAGCGTGTTTTTCACCAATAACGATGTGAGGCCTTGACCCTGAGGTAGCTGGGAAATCTGATCTCTCTGATTGTTATTATTTAACAAATCCAAACCATTGGTTTTAATTTTTGCATACCGTAATATAAATCTCCGGCTTTATCTAATATCCAAATAATTGCTTGTATTTTTTTCTATAAAAATTTTTTAGCAATGGTTTTACAAAAGGGTTGAGCCAGATGTATGTCGGGTATTTAACTATCTCATACCCAAATTTCATTTTGAAACTGTCCAAAGAAGGTTTTAAGCTAACTGGACCTACACTTGCCTGTTTAACATCTGGACTATTCTTACAAATGGTCAAAAAAGTGTGTAACATGAGATCATTCGGGCGGTATTCTAGATAGTCAGAATGGCTAATGATAATAGCGGTCTCTGCTATACCTTCAACTGCATATGGTTGAGAATAAGCTATAAGTTTGTTATTAAAGCAAACACCCAGGAAAAATCGTTTTTCTAATTTAAAGGCTTTTTTAATCCATTGCGAAAATATCTGATAATCAGTTTTATTTCGTCCCCAATTTGTTCTTTTTCTAAATGAAACATAGGTTTCATATCCATCTGTCAATAAATCGTTAACATCAGTTATTCTTTTAACTTCTAAAAATTTAAGGGCTTTTCTAATTTGATTTTTTTCTTTCCCATCAAGTAAATCAAATGAGTAGCTTTTGATATCTTTATATATTATCATTCGAAAATACCCATTTGCATGGAACGTCTCGGGAATGACATGGTGGTATCCAATTAAAGCTTTACAGAAAGCGGGTGAGGAACTTTTTGGCTTTATGGGCTGGAAGAAAAAAGCAGGCTGATAAAAAAAGGGTCTAATTTTTCTCCACCAGATCCCTTCATGATAATGAAAAGAGTCCTCAACAGAACTATCCTGTGCAACTAATTCCTCAATGGTTAAAGGTTCCAGGATTAGATAATCTGACACTATTCACCCCTACATCTAATCTTTATATTGGCTCATAAGGCGTTTATATTTCTCAGGCAGGAAAATCCTGGCTGCAGTTCTGGTAAGATAATTCATATGTATATAAGCCGGATATACAATTTCTTTAAAACCATGTCTTTTTTTGAATATTTGTAAATTAGGGTTTAAACTTTTTAAGCCATTGATAATTCTGGTAATGCCAGGGTTTTTTTGACAAATAAGAATAAATGAATAAAGAAGCGCATCTACAGGGTGCAATGAATGAAATTCAGAATTACTGTAGAGCATGGTCATACAGGCGTTCTCTTCTACTGCATGTCCTATTAAAAAAGCTACAAGATGATCACCAATATATGCACCGAGAATAAGCCTTTTTGATAATAAATATTCATTATTTATCCAATTGCGAAAAGTATTTTCATCAGAGCGATCTTTATAAACCTTTCCTATCCTCTGTTTCCATGATAAATAGACCTTGTATCCATCTGTTATCACATGTTCCCGTTCTGGAACTGATATTTTTACGTTTTTAAGTCCATGCTTGATATTATATCGAGTCTTAGCATGTTGCAATTTTTCCAAAGAATATTCATTTATATTTTCAATTGAATTAGTGACAATAACACCATTTGAATATGACCCTTCTGGCACAATATGGTAATAACCTCCTAAAGACTTAAAGGGATTGGGTCTGGCCACTTCAGGTTTAACAGGTGTTAAAAACCAAGCAGGCTGATAAAAGAAAGGCTTGACCTCGCGCCACCATATACCTTTGAAAAAATGGAACCTCGATTCTACCCTTCTGTCGGCTTCCACCATTTCATCTACGGTCATGTTGTGTAAATGGATGGAATGGATGTTTTGAAGATTTTGCTCAGTTAAATCCAAATTGCTTCTCCACCCCGTTAGAAGGGCGAAAGGTCTTCTAACGGGGTAAACCTAATCTAATCTGGAAAAGTTAATTAGTTCTATATTCTTTTTTTTAACCATATCCTTAACTGCATTGCTTGTAAGGGCATTTAGTTCATCTTTTCTTTTCTCCCACCAGGGATCACTATTTCTCGTTCTTTTACTTTCATGTCCAGGATGGCAACCAGCTTCAAATATCCCATATGGTAAATACTCCAAGATCTTTACCCATCCCTTCTGGATATCTAAGGAATTAGAGTTTGGCTTTAGCAGCGATATTATTATTGAATAATCAGCTGAAATCATGTCATGCCATAGAAAATTCTGAATAATTATCTTGTAAATATTCTTTGAAGATATAATCACTAATTTTTTATAGTGTTCTATTTTTTTATCTGATAGATAAGGTAAATGATAACGGATAGCACGAACTTTCTTTATTCCAAACTTTTTAGCTACTCTTTTAAAAGCCCATGCACTTAGAGGATAAATATGTACATGGTGATGAGAGTCTAAATGAGTTGGTATTATGCCCATATCGAGCATCTTACTAATCTGAGCTGAAAATTCTGCCTCTATTTCAAAGGGACTCACCCTAAACTTCTTTATCATGGGGATCAACTTTTTATCTGATAAAAACTCTCCAGTGCTATTAACCAGTGTTGGGACTTTCTCTGGTGGAAGAACCGGGTGCCCCTCTGTTATGTTTAAGTGCATCCCAACATCTAATGAAGGTGTTTGTTGTGCCAGGCGAACTGCTCGTTCTGCATCTGGCATATTGACCATAAGCGATGTGCTTGTAACAATCCCCTCTAAATGGGCTGTAATTATACCGTCTGAAATTTCTTCGGACATTCCAAAATCATCAGCATTAACAATAAGCATTTTCTTTTTCATGATTTTTTACTCAACTTAGATATAATTAGAGGTATTTTACCGTTCTCATACTGGATAGGTTTATCAGCCTCTTTTATAAGAACATTTATAGACTTACCTAAGATATCGTAGAGCCCTTTCTTAACCTCTTCACTATCCCTACATGCTCCGATATTCCCTGTAACCACTCGAATAATAATACTATTATGATCCTCCTGAATAAATTGGCAGGCCTTAAAAGAGGTTTTATTTTTGAGTAGTTGATTGATAGCTCGAGGAGACAAAATCCTCCCATCCGGCGCTATTAGATAATCGCTATTTCTTGTAATGGTGGGATGAACTAATGGAAAAGGCCTTCCACACAGGCAGTTTTGGTCTATGTCCCACATTCCCTTATCCCCAATCTGATAGCGTATAAGGGGCATTGTTGGATTAGTGAATCCTGTCCAGACTAAGTATCCTTCCTTTCCAGCAGAAACAGGATTGTAGTTTTCATCAAGAATCTCGAGAATTCCATAGTCACTGATAAGGTGATATCTCCCGTTCTCACATTCCTGAATTAATCCCACCCATTCAGTCATTCCATAATGGTCATACACTTTTGTAGAGAAGGCGGATTCTACCTTTTCACGGATATAAGGGTATAGAGGCTCCCCATCAGTGAATACGGCTTTCATAGGTATGTTTATTTCTTTCTCTAAAATAAAATCTGAGAGAATAGAAAGAACGGTAGGAAACCCCTCTAACAATAGATTGGTATTGGATTGCAGGAACTTTATATAATGCATTTTATACTCTTCTGATAAATGAAAAATGCTCATGAGTATCTGTTTCTCAAAATAGTTATATGTCCAGAATGGAGGATGACTTCTCAGGATAGGAATAATTTTACTGCCAAAAAAAGTAATACGCCATTCCCTCGGATTTATATTTGCCCATACCTTTTGCCGGGCTCTGAAAGCCCAATTCCTGGCAAGTGCCGTTTCATCGTAAACTACAGGTAAGCCAGCACCACAGGTGCCACTGGTAAAAACCTTAATCTTCTGTCTATCTGGAACAGTTGATGAAACGAGGTCTTTCCAGTAAGTACGAACAGTCTCTCTTTTAAGAACAGGCAATTTAGGTAAATCCTGAATAGTTTTTATGTCATCCATAATAAGATTTTGTTCTGAGAAATACTTGCGATAAAAGGGTACATTTTCATAAGAGTATCTAATCAAATTGCTGAGCTGTTTGTTCTGATAAGCCTCTATTTCAGCAAGTGTAAATTTTTCTTGATTAAGCAATTCATCAAGATATTTCCAGAAAAGCCTTTGATAGCGCATTCGAGTCAGTGTATAACCTCTTGCTGTTGTTAGCAGGTTTTGCAAAGGATAAGGTGCTTTATCATAAAGAGATTGCAGTTCTGGAAAAGCATCACGAATCCATTTCTCAAACATAATATGCCCCATTACTTAGGATATGTTCATAAAAATGAGCTAACTTTTCACCCTCTGCTTTACTGTTCAATTTCTCAAGAACGGCTATCTTACCTCTTCTACCCATTGCCTCTGCTTCTTCCGGGTTTGTCATCAGCCAGTAAAAAGCTTCGGCAAAAGCTTTAGGATTTTTTGGGTCTACGAGTAAAACATATTCCTTGTTTTTAAAAAAGAGACGTATTGGCGGTAGATCACTCACAACAGCAGGCAATCCACATGCCAGGTACTCAAAGAGTTTACTGGGAATATTTTTTAAAAACTTTGGCACAGGTTGTAGTGAAACAACGCCGATTTTAGCCTTTGAAAGAAGCTTTGGCACCTCCTGATGGGGCACGCGCCCTCTTATATCGAAGTATTCTTCCAATTGACGTTTAATGACTTCATTCATTATCTCTTCTTCAGATTTGTCATTATCAAAGTATCCAATCAATAATATGCGCGGTTTTAATCCGGAAAGAACAAGGTGTTGAATTGCATCGATGAGAATAAACGTTCCTGCCCTTTCTGACATCCCCCCTAAATAAACAATATCATAAGACTTTCCCGATAGGTTATAAGGTAATTCTTTGAATATGTCTAAGGAAGGCAGATTGTAAAATACCATTTTTCGATTTGAAGGCACGTGAGGAAAAGCATTGAGCACAAAAGGGTCTGCTGTGACAATCCCGTCAAATATTCGAGTTGACATCTGCTCAATCCAATAAATCGCTTTACTGACAACCGTTCTTAAAATCTTAGGAATATATAACTTATGTAACATCATTGAAGGGAAATCCTCATGAATGTCGTAAATAACTTTTTTTCTGAACAAAAGCTTTAGTATCAATCCAACAGGAATTAGTTCAACCGCATGAAAATGATAAATTTCGGCATTCATTTTTAATGCTGGAAAGATAATAAGTGGAGAGAAGATCATCCTCAGAAACCGATTGTTCCATCGGAGACAATCTACAATCTTAACCTTTTCAACTATACCATTCTTACCACATGGACAGATCAAACAAACTTGGTATCCAGCCTTAGCAAGTGATATACATTCCCTATAAAAGATGCGAGGATCGAGCTGTTTATGAAGTGAGGAAAGATGGCAAACTTTGACTTTTGTCTTGTGACTAACTTTTTCCTTTTTTAACTCCATTATGCCAATATTTCTTTAAGGGAATTTGCAACATAAGTGATTATTTTTCCATTTAAATTATTGTGAAAAGGCAAAGCAATGGTTCTTTCGGATATATACTCGGTAACTTCAAAATCTCCCTTAGCATATCCGAACATTTTTCTATAAAATGGTTGTAGATGAATGGGGGGGAAATACTTATTGCTGCCTATACCTTTTTTTGAAAGTTCCGCCAGTATCTTGTCACGAAACCTCTTTGAATATTTATCTGGTAAACACATAACATATACAAACCAACTTCTTTTAGCACCATCTGAAGTTTCAGGAACTTTTACGTAATCTCTTAATGACTCATTATATAGAGAAGCGACTCTTTCCCTTTTCTTGAGTATCTCATCAATCCTCTCTAATTGCGCTATGCCGAGAGCACAATTAATTTCACTTATCCTGTAATTGTAACCCAGTCTGCTATGATTCAGCCAACCTTTGTCACCATCCCGCCCTTGGTTTCTAAAACTCCTGCATAGGCGAGCAATCTTATCATCATTTGTTACAATCATACCACCTTCGCCAGTTGTTATCTGCTTGTTTGGATAAAATGCAAATACTCCTATGTCCCCAAAGGTACCAACCTTTTCCCCTTTGAATTCAGCGCCTGTTGCTTCGCATGCATCTTCAATTACATGTAAATTGTATTCCCCGGCTAATTCCATGATCTTATCCATTTCGCAGGGATGACCAAAGACGTGAACAGGAAGTATGGCCCTGACATATCTGCCTGTCTCCCTATCAACTATTTTTTTAGTCTTCTTTTCCTTCCTGCAGTTCTTCTCGAGAAATTCCTCGATCCTTTCAGGGTCTATGTTAAATGTCCCGGGTTCAATATCAACAAATATTGGCAGGGCATTTTCATAAAGCAAGCAGTTCGCTGAAGCAATGAAACTAAAAGGGGTTGTTATTACCGCATCCTTTTCCCCGATCCCCAGACTCTTAATAGCAAGGTGAAGTCCTGAGGTTCCACTATTTACAGCTACAGCGTGTTTTGAGCCTATGTATCCAGCAAACTTCTGTTCAAACTCTAATAATTTTGGCCCAAGACTCAAACGAGGAGTTCTAAGAACATTGATTACTGACTCTATTTCCTTTTCTGTAATGTCAGGGCTTGAAAGGGGAATAAATTTATTTTTCATATCTCTAATTGATAATCTTATATATACCTAAACCCAAAACAGTACACATAAGTGATAAACTATATCCAATAACAGCGGTTTGTCTCTGAGAAAATCCTTTTCTATTCAATTTATCGTAAAAGTGCTCTCTATCCCCGATGAATATACTTTTTTTACTCCCTACCCTTCTCAAAATTGCATAGGCAGTATCAAAGAATGGTAGTCCTACAATAATAATAGGAGGAATTAAATTCAGTAGAGAGCTTAATTGAGAGGCCGAGGAAATGATCAGTAATGCCAGGAGAAAGCCGATGAGTGTGCTTCCACTATCGCCTAAGAAGATTTTAGCAGGGTTGAAATTATAGGGAAGAAACCCGATAAGGGAACCCAATAATATCAGAGAGAGTATAGAGACAAATGAATTATTTTGATAAATTCCAAGTCCAATAAAACCTAAACAACAAATTGCAGAAACACCAGTTGCAAGACCGTCCATTCCATCTAATAAATTAATCGCATTTATAGAAACAATAATTATGAAAGAAGTGGTAATGAGATTTAAAACAAATGATGGAAATGTATTAATTCTGAATCCAAAGCTGATTACTATTATGGAAATTAAAAAATGGCCCAAAAAACGAATTAACGGATTTATACCTTTCAAATCATCAGCAATACCTAATGCCATGATAAGAAGGCATCCAATTATTAGGCCATAAATATCTTTACTCTGGCTGTATACAAAAGGTAAAGATAGGAGGAACGTTGTGGTAATAGAAATAAATACTACTAAGCCTCCTATGTTAGGAATCGGTGCTTGATGAATCTTAAGTGTTGAATTATCAGGAACATCATGCAAACCTCTCTTTTTTGCTATATTTATCAATACAGGAGTAATAGACACGGAAATGAAAAAACTTACAAGTGGAGGGGTTATGTTAATTGATCCCATTAGGATAGCATTCTCTGAAGCTCATTTCTTCTGAAATCTGGAACCATTTCACAAATTTTATTTACTATCTGAGTTTCGTCTAAACGTCTCACCATATTTTCTAATTCATCAATATTCTCAAACAATACAGTAAAATCACATGCATTTTCCTGCCTGACTGAATAGATTTTTTTATGATCTGTTGGAATCAATTTTTCGCATGAATCATCAAATAATTCCTCCGAGAGCTTCTCACCTGATCTCAAACCAGTAAAGACAATCTCAACATCTTTTCCTGGTTTCTTCCCTGATAAGAAGATCATTGATTTTGCTAGTTCATATATATTGATTGGTTTCCCCATATCCAGTAAGAATATTTCGCTGCCTTTTCCAAAATTTGCTGCTTGTAAGACAAGTTGGACAGCCTCAGAGACTGTCATAAAGTAACGGGTAGCCCTTGGGTCAGTTATATTAATAGGTTTACCATTGTTTATCTGTTCCCTAAATATCCTGAATGAACTTCCCGTACTTCCTATTACATTTCCAAAGCGAACACTGAGAAATTTAACGGAATTATTATGGGAAATTCCGGAGATATATTGCTCAGCTATTTTTTTGGATACCCCCATAAAATTGACAGGTCTCACTGCTTTATCCGTAGATATGAAAACGAATTTATCCACTTTGCTCTCGATGGCTGCATCAGCTATATTTTTAGTGCCCAAGACATTGTTTCGAATGCCTTCTGTTGGATTCATCTCAATTAATGGGACATGTTTATGTGCAGCTGCATGAAAAATAATGTCAGGTCGAAATTTTCTTAAGATTTGTCTTGTTTGTTCTTTGTTTGTTACATCAGCCAGTAAAGGGATACTTCTCAAGATAGGAAAAGTTTCCTTTAATTCCTTATCAATATAAAATAGGCTATTTTCGCCATGTTCAAACAGTAATAGTTTTTCGGGATTTAAGTTTGCAATTTGTCGACATAATTCTTGCCCTATAGAACCCCCCGCACCAGTTACTAAAACACTTTTCCCAGATATTCCTTCCTTGATTGAATTAATATCAATTTTGACAGGTTCTCTGCCCAAAATATCTTCTACATCAAGGTCGCGAATTTGATTAACAGAAACCTGATCATTAATGATTTCTGAGAGAGAAGGCAACGTTTTAAAACTCGCTTTCGTTTTGACGCACTGGTCAATTATGCTCTTGATTTGTGAGCCCCTTGCTGATGGAATAGAGATAATGATTTCATCAATTCCATGCCGATTAACCATTGCAGGTATTTTGGTCTTATCACCTAATACATTAATGCCGTGGATTTTTGATCCTATCTTAGAAGGGTCATCGTCGATTAAACCGATTGGATTATATTTTAGTTCTTTATTTCTGATCATCTCACGCAGGATAATTTCACCAGCCTCTCCTGCACCTACTATGAGGACTCTTTTGCCATCTCGATTGTTTACATGACTGGTTTCTTTCAACAGCCTTATTGAAAATCGCAATCCACCAACTAACATGATGAGCATCAACCAATCGATAAAAAATATAGACCTGGGGTAACCCAGAAATTGATTGATCAGGTATAAAAAAAGAATTATAAGGATAGAACTTGCAGAGATTGCCTTAATGATGGATAGTAGATCATCTATACTGGCGAAACGCCACATCCCCCGGTAAAGTCCAAAATACCAGAAGCTCCCGAATCGGATTAGGATGACTAATGGGAGGGTAATAAACATCGTTAAGAAAAAGTGGGAAGGGATGTCCATCTCGAAGCGGATCATAAAAGAAAAATAGTAAGAAAAAGCTATGAGAAAAATGTCGCAGCAGATAACAATGATTCTTTTTCTATTGGGCCAAAAATTTATTAAATTGTTTTCCATTACTTTTCAAATGTTCATAGATATTCGGTAAGAAACGTTATGAAGGTTTTAGAGGAAAAGGACCTTTTATAATTTTTTATAGATAAATTCTGGTATGTAGTAACGCCGCTTATTAAAAACTATTCCGAGGATTCTGCCTCCATTTTGTACGATCTTCGCTTTTACACTCTCTGCTACAGGCCAGCGAGTCTTATCAGCCTCGAGAACAAGAACAACACCGTCTACTTTAGGAGAGATAGATAGACCGTCAGAGGTCGAAGTGGCTGGCGGGGAATCGACAAGAATAAAGTCGAATCGTTGCCTAAACTTTTCCCAGAGGGTACCAAACCTTTGGGTATCAGAAATTTCTTTAGTAGAAACTAATAAACAAGCTGGCCTATGCTCTGGTTTAATATTGGGGAAAAGGTGTTGATCAGGCTTACGCCTATCTGCATCCACGATGAGGACTAATTTATTGAATTTTGTTGCTGAGACTCTGGCAAACTCGTGAATAATGGTTGATGTGCCTTCTCCCTCACGAGAACCTATGAATTGTATGACCTTTTTAGGGAAATGAGAAAGCATAGAGTCAATGGTTTGGTAGAGGCTAATCATCTCCTCCTCCATTCCCAATTTAGAATTATTTGAAGGGTATTTTTTGGGGAGAGGGACTGCAGATGCCTTCTCCAACCCTTTCTTTTTTCGCTGTGCATGTTCCCGTACTTCGTATATCTTACTCATCGTGCACCTTACCTTTCCTTACATAAGAAAAAATGATTTTTTGTCCAATGAGGATCTTATTGACATATCGATAACATGACTCTTTATCGTTTGTTTGAAATAGTTGCAATAACCGGGAGATTCAGGCGTTTTTCTGCATCTTCAGGGGTTGAAAGACCCTGTGCAGTGTACTCAGAGAAGAAGGCATAACCCAGCCCGGAAACAGCACCAAGAATAACACTCAGGAAAATATTTAATCCCTTTTTTGGTTTAATAGGCTTCGTTGGAGCTGCTGCAGCCTGGATAACACTTATATTCGCCATCTTCTGGCGGTTCATATCATCTGAAATACGTGCCTCCTCTACTTTATGCAGATAGGTTTGATAGTTTTTCTCATTATTTTCCTGCTCACGACGTAAATTATGAAGCTCTTTCTCCCTAAGGTCAAAGTTCTGAATTGCCCTATCCAATTGAGCCAATTGGAGCTTCAGAGAAGTTTCTTTGGCTTCTTGTGAACTGAGCTCGGCCTTTGCCTTGATTATCTCTTTTCCCGCCTCCTGGTACACCACGTTCCCGGTTTTTACCTTACTTTTTATTGCCTCTTCCTGCTCGAGCAGATAATCCTTTACCAACTGTATCTCTTTGCGGACATTGACTACCAGACGATTACTCTCGTTATAATTTTGCAATAGTTCCTGCTCTCGTAGCTGGAGGGTAAGTAACTTGACTTTAGCCTCATCAATCACTTTGTACCGGTCTGTTTCAGTATAGAGAGTTTTACTTTCAGAAATTGTCTGCATCTGATTTTCAAGGGAGGCAATTTTCTGCTGTAATTCTTTGATCTGGTTCTGGGTGTTTTTTAAGGAGGTGTCAAGATCTGTGCGCTGCTTGAGAAAAAGGCTCCTCTGTTCATCAAGTGAAGAGACCCTGTGTCGCTGTTTAAAAGACTCTAAGTTGTTTTCTGATTCTTTCAGCTTTTGTTCATAAGTCACAAGCTGCTGTTCAAGGAAAGAAGACCTTGGATCACTAAAGACCTGAAGATGTTTTTCTTTAAAAAAATCAACCAGTAGATTAACTGCTTGAGCAGCGATTTGGGGCTCCTTATGCTGGAAGGAAACTTGGATTACATTAGACTTCTTTATGCCTTCTGTGAATAGTTTCTTCTTAAATTGAAGAATAGCCTTTTCTATTGGCGCTATATTCTTAGAAGGGCTTTTCGCCAGTTCTGGGTATATCTTTTCGATCCCTAACGTGCTGATTACTTTTTCTATCAAATCCCGACTGGTCAGGATCTGTATCTCAGAATTTATGACTTCTTCTTGATCAAGAGGAATCAATCTCATATCTTGAGGTCTCTCGCCCACTTCGGGTTGATAGATATATTCCCTTCCAAATTTGACCAACAGGCTTGATTTTGCCTCATACGTAGGGGGAATCAAAAAAGACCCAACAGTAACAGTGGCGACAGTAGCCAAAAATACTACCAGGATTTTCTGCTTGTGCTTAAACAGGATACTCATAAAATCCCTTAAGCTGCCTGTTTTCTTCTGCTTCTCTATTAGCTCTTTCTGCTCCATTAAAGTGCCTCGTTCAATGCTTAGGGACTAATGTTAGCACCAAAGTAAAAAGGAATGGGGAGCATCTTACGTATGTATTGATCTACCCATTGATTGAGATTCGCTATGTGCGACTTTGGCAAATAAACAATATCTAAAGGCATGAGTGCAATGTCCTGGCTTGTGTCGCTACCATCGATTGCCTTTTCCAAATCAACTGTCATGACATAGGGTGTATTATCAACCTTCCGGCGAATGACAATCGCTTCATGAATGCGGGCTGTTTCTTTCAGTCCCCCAGCCTGGGAGATAGCTTGGAGAACTGTCATATAGCCGGTTAAATTGACCAGGCCGGGTCGGTTGACCTCGCCATCTATATAGACACGCTGGGCACTGAAAGAACGAATAATCACCGTGATCTCAGGTTTTTCAAGTTCCGTTGCATATTTTTTAGCAAGAAGAGTTGTTAATTCATCTGGGGTAAGACCAGAAGCAATGATTTCATGTACCAACTGTAATGAGATGCGTCCATCTGGACGAACAATTACCTGCTCATTCAGTTCAGGGTTATAATAGAATTTAATGTCTAATTGATCCCCTAACTGTATTTTGTATTCCCGCTCAGGATAGAGTCGTGCCTGTGCTTCTGCGTAGCCCTCAGAAGAAGGATTTTTCACTGCCGGTGCACATGAAGTCAAAGATGATAAGACAATCAAGCTTATGAGATATATTATTATCCTTTTCATCATTATGGTTAACAAATATAGTTTATTGTTAGATTAATCATAGCTCCGCTTTCTCAGTTACATTTATGTAGCCAAGAAGGTCTTTTAATTGCCTCGTTTGGACATAAATCCAAAGATTTCTACGGTTTATTCTAAAGAGATAAATCTTTAACACCCTTAATTTTTAATTTAACTGTAAACCGATAAACAGATACTTTCACATTACTTCAAGATCATCTGCATGGATCTTCACACCAATACTTCTCCCCAGAAGTTTTATATTAACTAAGAACATAGATTGGTCATCCTTTTCGTTCAAAATTCCTTCTGCACTTTTGAGTGGACCCCTCTTTACCCTGACTAATGATCCCTCTTTGAGGGAGGAGTAAATATTAAGCTCTTTACCGCTTTCAATCATAAGTTTCAAGGATGTTACCTCTGTTCGTGGCACAGGTGTCGGATGTCCAGGAGTTAAAGAGACAAAATTTACAACCCCTCCCGACTTAAGGACATTTAGAAACTCTTCAGGATTGGGTTGAATGTGAACGAAGAGATATCCTGGGAAAAGAGGGAACTCTACAAGCTTTCTTCTATCTTTCCACTGCCTGAACCTCTTTATAGATGGCAGAAAGGCTTCTGTTCCCTTTCGTATCAATCCGCCAAATGCTATAAATTCATGCCTCGATTTTACATATAATGCATACCAGTTTTTTGTAGTATCATTCATTTTATGATTGTCTTTTTGAAGCAATATGATAAATAATTTTACATGTTAAATAAATAAAAACTAATTCTTTACATTCTAATGCAAAGATAATGCCGTTTATAACATCTTGATATTAAATCATATTTTTAAGTTATTAATTTCCAATAGTGTAAATATCATTTACATTATTATTACTATTTTACATATTTGGACTTACATACAGATGAGACCGCAGGCAAGCAGGAGGATGACAAATAAACAATGTGATTTTTAGATTCGGAGTGCTACTACAACTTTTCTCTGATGAAACGGATAGCGAGCGAATATGATAAAGAACAATTCCTTACGTTAAGATACCCTGCGGTCTTGTCGGAGGGTTCTTCATATGTTAAAATTGATGCAACATTTACGCGCCCATAGCTCAGATGGATAGAGCGTCGGACTACGAATCCGCAGGTCGGGGGTTCAAATCCTCCTGGGCGCGCCACCAACTGGTTGACAGTCTTTGACTAAAGATTGTAGATTAACAACTGATAATTTATACATGGTTTTAATTATAAGGAGGTAAAAAGAATGGAGAAGGCCAAATGGGATAAAGCTAACGATCCCCACACCCCGCCAGAAATCCTCAGTGAGCTATCTAAGGATCAGGACTGGCTTATCAGGTCTGCTGTAGCAAAAAATCCTAATTCTCCCAAAGAAACCCTAAAAATGCTCGCCAAAGATTGGGAATGGTCTGTTAGAAACAATGTTGCCATCAATCCTAACACCCCTGCAGAAGCTCTGGTGGAATTATCTGATGATGGTGATTGGCTGGTTAGAAGCAATTTGGCAAGGAATCTCAGCCTCGATGAGGACACCCTCATGAAATTATTTGAAGATGTGAGATTTACTGTCAGAAAAAGCGCAGTAGAAACGGGAAGGATATAGAAAAGCCCTATTCTGTCATTCTGGCTCGTCCAGAATCTTTCTTTTAAAAGGAAGAAGGATTCCCGACAAGCGGGAATGACAAAGAAAACAGAGGTCCGACTTTAATGCACTGAGCAGGAAAAGCACGGGTCATAAGCCCTCACAAGCATCTCGCATTTCAGTACTATCTCCTTTTTATTTTCATGTATATATTTTTTCACAAGTTTTTTCAAACTTT
>Ga0209323_10000742_pt1 | contig 21253 bp, 19 predicted proteins | sample Rifsed19ft2_FD_184014 | JGI IMG/M metagenome (GOLD analysis project Ga0209323, IMG submission 184014) | Soil microbial communities from Rifle, Colorado, USA - sediment 19ft 2 (version 2) | ecosystem: Environmental > Terrestrial > Deep subsurface > Rock core/Sediment | place: Rifle, Colorado...
TGGGACTGATCCTCTTATCACTTTAGCCCTTCTTCCTATTGGAATGACAATCTATATTGCTGCTCAGAATTTTAATGCTGCAAATAACGGTGTATTTACAGTTACAGGAAGTGGAGCAAATTACTTTGAAATTTCCAATGCGGGTGGTGTTGCACAAAATAACGTAACTATTGGCACGGGGTTTATAAATTACTTTGTAAATCAAGTAGTTATAGACGGGATAACGTATTCATATAGCGGTGGAGCTGGAACGACAACGCTTACAGGAGTAACACCAAATCCTACTCTAGGGGGGCATGCTGTCGGAGCTATAATTCACCAGAAAGTGAAAACCATGCCCAATGCTGGCTTAGCTAGTTTCCCACCCACTTTTGCAAATGCTCTTATCTCTAACTTACGAAATCAGATTTATATTGGTTCTCTAACTGATAGGTCTGTGTATATCTCTAAAGTAAACAACTATAAATCTTTTGCTTTTACTTCACCTGTTCGAGTGGTTGGTGAGGGTGCTTTAGTTACATTAGATGGAACACCTGTCGGCTTTATTCCACAAGAAAACAAAATGACTGTGACAGCAGGGAAGGATCAGTGGTATGAAACTAAATTTACTCTCTCATCTGATCTGTCAAAAGAATCTTTTGAAATAGAACGTCTTAAGACAACTTCTTTGCAGGCTGCCAAAAGTCAAGCCGCTATATCAAAAATACGGAATGATATTGTCTTTATCACAAATGAACCAACATTGAATACTTTGGGTCGTGTTCAAAATGTTGTCTTGACACAACAAACAGAAGATATTTCAAATTCTATAAAAAATGATTTCGACACATACGATTTTACAGATTGTTCTGTTGCGTATCATAGAGACTTTATTTATATAGCTGTACCAGCTGAAAATACTGTTCGCATATTTAATTTGACGAATAAATTTTGGGAGTCACCACAGATAATGCCAATATCAAGATTTGCTATTATAGATGGTGAGCTGTATGGACATTCTTATCAAGTTGGAGAAACATATAAACTATTTGATGGGTATAACGATAATGGATTACCTATCGATGCACGCGCGGTATTTTCTTATAATAACTTTGGTACTCGTTCAATGAAGAAGGGTGTGAATGAAGTATTTGTTGAAGGTTATATTAGTTCAAATACACTTCTATCCCTTGGTGTGACTTATGAAATTGATGGATGCGCAACGGAAACAAGTTATAATATAGCTGGTACTAGTACTTTTGTGTGTACACCATCCAATGATGCCTCTCTTGGTAAAACATCTCTTGGAAAGAAAGGACTAGGAACTTCGAGTACTACTACTGATCCAAATGCCTTACCTCCGAAGTTTCGATGGATTCGGACATTCCCAGAACAATATTTCTATGAACAGCAAATATCTTTTTCAAGTAACGAAGTAGACCAACAATGGCAGATACTAGCCTTTGGGCCAAAGATTCTGTTAGCGGGTGATCAGAATAATTCGATAAAAGAGTAGAGAGAAGTTATTTAATAAAAATTCTATATGGATAACAGACTATTTGTACAAAGCCAACCTTTTACACTTGCTGGTTCGGGTGTAGCTATTGGAGCAGGATCAGTTATTCTTTCTTCATTTCAAACCATTGACGGAGTAGATCTTGCAATGACAGATTTTGGTACAAAAGGATATGGAACCATCGATCCAGGTAATGGAACAAAAGAAGAACAAATTTCTTTTACAGGAGTTACACCAAATGCAAATGGAACAGCTACGCTGACTGGTGTAAGCACTGTTGGTTTTATTGCGCCTTACACAGAAGTCGCTAATGTAGCAAAATCTCATGCAGGCGGAGCATTCTTTGTAATATCAAACACCTCAGCTTTCTATAATGACTTTGCAAATAAGAACGATAACGAAACTGTAAATCAAATTTGGACCTTTGCGACTGGGGCTACTCCAGTAATTACAGATACACCTTTAAATCCTACTGATGCGGCTAATAAAGCTTATATTGACGGTATTGCAATTGCGGGTTCCCCTGACTCTTCGACTATCGTAAAAGGTATCGGACGTGTATCTGTTGCTCCAGTGGATCCCGTAACACCTATTTTTGTTGGGGATAACGATGGACGAGTACCTACGCAAGCAGAAAACAATGCGTTGGTTGGAAATAATACAACTATTGCTGTTGGGGCAGGAAATTTGTATGTCACTCAGACAGGTTTACAAACTGCTGCTGAGGTTTATGCTGTGGACGCTCAAGCTAATGACACTTACGTGGTAACACTTTCTCCTGTACCAACGGCCTATGTTGCTGGTATGACTGTTCGTTTTAAAGCAGCCACTACTAACACTGGAGCTGCTACTTTGAACGTAAATGGACTTGGTGCAATAGCTATAACAAAAAACGGAGCAACTGTCCTTGAGGACAATGATATAAAAGCAGGTCAAACGGTTACAGTCGTTTACGACTCAGTTGGCCCTAAGTTTCAAATTCAAAGTTTAGATAAAATGTCTCAGGCAAATGCGACAACGCTTACAACTGGTGCTACTACTAGCGCAGATACTTTACATACTCATAGTCTAAATAATGTACTTCTTCAAACCTTAGGTACAGGCAGACAAATGATAAATCTTTTAGATCTTTGTGATCGTACAGCTTCTTCAGGGTTTGGTGAATCAGTTTTTACAGCTTGCACTATTGCAGAATATGCTCCAACAGTTTACTTTGAAACTCCAGCTACAACTGGTCAGGGTGGGAACGTTGCTACCACTACATTCGCTTCTAATTCTGTAGCTACCGCCTGGACTAAAAATCATTCAATGTATTTCGGCATGGTTTTAAGTCAGATAACTGCGCAAGATGTTTTTGCAGGTATTGGTGGCGCAGTGACAATAGCCGCTGCGAATGGAACCTCTACTACTAAACATATTGGAATTTTTATTGAAGATGCAACGATATGGGCTTCGAATGCAGATGGAGTGACTCAAACTAGAACTGACGTAAGTGCAGGTATTACTTTGACTGCGGTTAATACTTTTTCTTGGGACTTTACTTCTGGTACTAATATAAAATTTTATATAAATGGTACTTTGGTTGCTACTCATACAACTAATCTTCCTGGTGCAGATGGAACAAATTTTGAACCTATTTTTGGTTTAGCAACTGCTGCAAATGCTTCTAAGAATGGATACTTTTTTCGTAGAGTAATTTTACTCCTTAAAGAAGTTTAAAAAACAAAATATGGCTACTACGTTAAAACAACCAATAACACCTGGAGTGAATGTAAAGTCTGTCCCACTTTCTGCTGTTCGTGCAGGTGCTCAAACTGATTCTAAAGGTAAGTTAACTCCTGGTACAACCCAGACTGCTTTTAATCCAAATCAAGACCTTCAAAGAGCACAAATGGCTTATGAAAAGACACTTCCTATTGTTACTGCTGATAAAGCAATAACAGACTTAGGAAAGAAAAAAGAATTTCTTACTAGAAATGAACTTGAAATCCAGCGCCAACAAGAGTTAAACGCACAGAATAAAGCAAAAAAGGACGCTACTGCCTTATCTGAACAACAACGCAAAGACGACTTAGCTTTGAGACAACAAGAGGCTGATGCTAAAGCAAAGTTAGGAAAAGATATTTCAAAATTAACTGGTCAAGAAGAAATTACTCCATCTCCAATGGAAGATATAAATAAAAGACTTGATGACGAATATACAAAGTATCAAAGTGATATAGATAAGTTGTCGTCTGGTACTTTTCCACTTCGTGCGAGTGATCTGGCTGAAATTGAAGCTGTAAAAGCTCAGTTTAACCAACTCAAAGAAGAACAAAAGCTTGCAAATAGAAATTATGAAGCTGGTATTAAACAACTTGGTATTGTGAGTGGTCGGAGTAGATATGCTCCTGAACTAGAGACTGGTAACATTGCAAATGCGGTAAATGTTGGTATTGGTAGAATTGCTGAAATTGATGCATTGGCAGCGAAAGCAGTATCTGATTTAAGAAAGGCTTTTGAAGATAGAGACTATAAGATTATAAATCAAAAGTATAATGCTGCTCAAGGCTATCTTTCAGAAAAGTCAAAAGTCTTGTCTGATATGCGTAAGGAAGTCAACGAAGAAGCTGAGAAGATTAGACAAAAAGAAGTTGATAGACAAAGTGGTATTAAATTTGAACAAGAAGTTGAAACATATAACCAAAAACAAGAAGAAAGAATAGGTAATGCAATTGCATCTGGATTAGTAGATATCGACGGAAACGGTGAGATTGTGTCGCCTACCGCTGAAGACATTTTGTCCTATGCACAAGACTCAGGTATTGATCCAAAGATTTTAACAGGTCTTGTTAACGCTCGTATTGATGAAGTTAGAAAAATGGGTACAGAACAAAAGAGATTCCTTTATCAACAAAAACAAGATGAAATACAAAACTTACGTGATCAAGAGAAGTTTAACTTCCAAAGAGAACAGTTTGATGAAGAGAAGAGACAGTTTGGTTTGAATTATCAACTAAAGTCTGACGAAGCAAAGAGCGCAGCAGGTGGTCTTGGTCTTTCAGGGTATCAACTAAATGATGCTTTAAAGAAAGGTTATGTGACGGAAGCTCAGTTAAAACTTTATGCACAGCAAGTTAATGCAGGTACAAAACCAGCAATTTTAAAAGAGAAGTCGGCAGAACAACGAAAGCTCGAAAGTAATATGATGTCGGGTATTTCAGCGGTTGATCTTTTGAGTAAAAAGTCTCAAGAGAGCTTTGGTACTGGTAAAGCCTTTGATTCAGAGTATGCCGCTAGAGAGGGAGATTTGATCGAAATTATATCTAATCTTAAAACTGGTGCTGCCTACACTGACGAACAATTGGATCACTTTAAAGGTTTACTCCCTAAATTTTGGCAAACAGAAGAGACACGCCAGAAAAATCTTAACGAGTTGAAAAACGAGTTTATTCGTGTTCTTGGACCTGACGGTTATAATCAACTACAACAAGAAGTATATGCAGATGCAGATACTTTTAAACAGTTTGGTACGATAAAAGAACAAGATGAGTTTAATGGTTTTCTCGAATCAATGAATCCAAATCCCAGCGATGATATAAACGATTATTTTGACATCTTTAAAGAGAAAAAAGGTTTTAGTTCGGAGTCGCAAACCTCCTCAAAAGGCACAGTTCAAAAACTTGCTGTAATCCCTGACGACACAAAAGGTGGCCAATGTGGTAGATTTGTGAATAAACTAACAGGTCTTGGGGTAGGGGACAGTTTTGCCTCAAAGATGGCTAAAATGGACCCAAAGATTAAAGAACCAGAGCCTGGCATGGTTTTCACAATGCCATATAAAAAATATGGACACATAGGATTTATAATGTCTATCAAGGACGGTGTAGCAACAGTTAAAGACTCAAATTGGTTTGTGAATTCGGCACCTGAAGAGATTAGAACACACGAAATACCTGTTTCAAAGATGACAGGATTCAAAAAAGTAAATTTATCCTAAATATATGCTAACTCAAGAACAACTAGACAAGGCAAACAAGTATTTTCAGAAGAGTCCTTCAGGTATTAAAACTGTCGGTGATTATATGATGAAAAATCAAGAAGAATCTGCAAAAACTAAAACAGATTCTATTTTTAGCCGACTTAAAGAGGACACTTTAAAAAGATATGGTGGTTTAAAAGAAACAGCAGGTCTGTATAAGTCAGGTAAAATAGGTGCTTTTGAAGCTTTTGGACAAGGTGTCGGTCAGGCAGCTGGTGCCGTTGGTGATGTGGTTATGGAAGGCGCTACAGGTGCATTTCGTTCGCTTCCAGATGTTGTAGAGCAGCCAATCAGAGACGTTGCTTCAATCGCACTAGAGACAAAAACTGGTCAGAAGGTTGTTGGAAAAGTTCAAGAAAAACTACAACAATATGAAGAACTGCGTAAAACTAACTTACCCGCAGCTAAGGATTTAGAGGCTGCTTTGAACATCCTCGGATTATTGCCAGCTTCAAAGGTTCTTGGGTCTGGTTTGAAAGTATCAAAAAAAGTTGCAAATAAAAGTCTGGAAGGGTTGGAAGAGGTCGGTAAACTAAGCGCAAAAGTCAAAGTAGGAGTTTCAAATTTACCTGCTAACTTAAAAGCAAAAGCTATTGATATAATTTCACTAGAGCCAGATGAAAAAGTTAAAACAATATTAAGAGAGGTAAAACCTGATCATTTAGATGAGTATGTTAAAATTGCAGAAAAAGCTGTTATTGATCCTCGGGCACAAACAGGTTTTGAAAAGGTAGGAGAGAAATTAAGTGATGCAGCCGAACAACTTAATAAACAAAGAGCATCAATTGGTAAGTCTAAGACTTCAATTATAAATCAGGCAAAGATTGGTCTAGAAGATTTTACAGCACCTGTGCGCACTGCAATTTTAGAGGTAAATAGATTAGGCGATAACATTTCAAAAACTGTTCTTGATAAATTGAAAAGTGTACGTACTAAGTTAGATGCCGATAAAGCTATCGACGAAGTACAGGACATCCTATATAAAGGTAATCGAGACCTTACAATTCCGACTGGTTCTAAGACAGACTTAAAACTCAAATCTATTATTGGCAAACTAAATGGTGAGTTAAAAAACAGTTTACCAAAAGCGTATAGAGACTTAAATAAACAATACTCGGACTATTCGAGGATGCTTGAGGCGTTAAATAAATCTTTAGGTGAGGTTGTAGATGGGGTACCTGTTCGTGGTGCTTCGTTAGTTAAACAATTTTTTTCACCAGCAGGCTCGAAGTCAAAAGAAATATTTGAATTTGTTAAAAAAAGAACAGGTATAGACCTGTCACATGACGCAACCCTCGCTAAGTTTACCATGGAGTTATTTGATGACCCACGTGCGAGAGCTTTACTTGAGGGAATACCAACAAGTGTGAGTGGTATTGCTGGTAAAGCTTTAAATATTTTGGGTGAAAAATCTGGGCTTTTTGGTGGGTTAAGAGAAGCTTCAAAGCAGGGAACGTTAAAAAAAGCAAGAGGTATATCAGAAGAAGCTAACAAAATAATACGCTAGTGTGGCGGTAGAGCTTTTCCTATTAAGGCCAATAACACTATGACTCCAAGTATAGGTATTGCTACCCAACCTAATATTGCGATCAGTAAAATTGCTATAAGTAAATCTGTCATATATCTAATTACTACCATAAATAAATAACTTTTGTCAATATGGACCCACAAGCTAAAAAACTTATAAAAAAAGTAAAATATCAAGAAGATGACTCTGTTATCATGGATGAACTTGGTGATTTTAAGGATGGAATGGGTGAAAAGTTAGAAAGTATAGAAAGTGATGCTTCCCATATTGTACCAAAACAAGAATCCCCAAAGATTAAGATTGTTGGGTTAGATATAGAACTTTCGGGTATAGATGCTTCAGGTATACGTGGTCCAAAAGGTGAACCTGGTGATCGTGGAGAAAAGGGAGAAAACGGGAAAGATGGAGTTACACCAGTAAAAGGTAAAGATTACTTCGTCCCGAGAGAAGTGGAATATGTTATTAGAGAAGCAGCAGAATTGGCTAAACCAATAAAAGGTAAAGACTATTTTGATGGTGAGTCTGGTCCTATTGGTCCAAAAGGTGAAAAAGGTCCAGAAGGAAAACGTGGATCAGTTGGATTAAACGGTTTGGACGGAAAAGCTGGAAAAGACGGAATTGATGGCAAAAGCCCAGAACCAAAAGAGATTATTGAAGAAATTAAAAAGTTGAAGGGAAATGATCGTCTTGATATTTCTCATATTCGCAATGGTGAAATATTAGCCAGTGCAGCTGCAAAGATAGGTGGTATGAAATTGAGCGATCAGCTTTGGCACGGTGGTGGTGGGGATATAATTGTCAAAGATGACGGTGTTCAGATAACACCAAAAGTTTCTAGTTTTGACTTTACAGGTGGTTCTGTTGTGGCCACAAGTGATGCTAGTGGTAACGTAACCGTTGCTGTATCAGCTGGTATTGGTGGTCCATTTATAACAGTTGGGTTCTCGGACGCTGATTATATTGTCGACGGTATTGACGATAACGTTCAGATCCAACAAGCTGTTGACTTTGTAGATGCTGCGGGTGGTGGAACTATCCTTATCAAACAGGGGACTTATCAGATTTCAGATACTATAAATCTCTGCAGTAACTTGAACTTTATTGGTGTTGGAGAAAATGCAACAATACTTTATACAGAAGGTATCTTTACAAAAATGCTTCTTTTGACGAAGTTATCTTTTGTCACAATAGAAAACATGACTCTTTACGGTAATCCAGTTGCAGCAGTTAATGGTGGGGCTATCCTGACAACATATTCTGGAGTTGATCCAGATGATATGGCTAACTGGTGTAAAAATATCACACTTAGAAACTTACATATAAAAAGTAATGGAATTTTAATACAAAATTGGCACTTCGGTTTTCAGTTTCACTACATCCAATATGGTCTAGCTGAGAATTGTTTTATTGAAGGTGTAGACTACTCTGTTGAGTTAGAACGAGCACAAGACATTTCAATTACAAACTGTTCTGTAGCCGCAATGACTTATGGTATTTTGGGATCTACTGGAACTTTTAAACGTTTTACCGCAACAGGAAATCATATTTATCCATACGATTTAGCGTCTGGGTTTTCACAAGGATTTCGTCTTGAGTCTGCCCATGATGTCGTGTTAGTCGGCAACACAATTGAGGGGGCAACTGGATATGGGGCTATAGTAATGGGTACACAATCAGCAGTAGAACGTGTTATTATTGAGGGTAACACAATTTTCAACTGTAAACGAATGGTTGAAATAAGTGAGTGTTCAAAAGTAATTATCTCTAAAAATACACAGGGCGACGACTCTAGTGGTCGTGCTAGTTATGGTATAAATCTTTTGAGTGATGTCGGGTTGGGAGACTTTTGTGTGGACGTAATAATCAGTGGCAACTTTATTAAAGGTGGAGTTGAAAATGGTGGGGTTGATGTGGGTGAAGGAAACAGAAATATTTTGATTGACGGGAACTACTTTGAAATGATAGACGATGTCGCTGATGCTGGTATCCCATCTGCTGTTTCTCTTAATGCCGATGATATATTAAATGTCTCCATTATAAATAATCAATTCCGCGGTGTATTAAAAGAAGGGAATAACAGTCATGGTGTAGTTACACTGAGTGGTATTGGTTTAAAACAAATAACCGTCTCAAATAACTATGCTGAATATTGTGACGGTAACGCAGGAAGAACCGCCTATTTTATATATCAGCGTTTTGCTGCAAACACAGTTAATGATTTTGTAGTAATGGGAAATGTTTGTGCACACTATGTACCTTCCAGCGATGTGGATAGTGGGCTTATTGGTGGTATTCAAATGCAAAATATTGAGAATGCAATTTTAACAAAAAATGTATTAAATGGCACCATTACAATTTCTACCAGTACAACTAACTCTATAATACGCAGCACTGTAAATAGGGAAGCTGGTACTTTAGTAAATAATACACTTGGAGACTTTTCCTCTACTACATCCGCTCAGCTAAGAGGTGTTATATCAGATGAAACTGGTACTGGTTCTCTGGTATTTGCAGATACTCCAAGTCTTATAACACCTGATATTGGTGAAGCGACAGGTACTTCTTTAGAACTTACAGGAGCCGCTGGGAATGTACTTGTAGTCGACACAAATGCTCTTATTGTAAATGCTACAAATAACAGAGTTGGTATAAATGTGACTGTACCCGACACTACACTGCATGTTTACGAAGACACAGCGAGTACAGGTTCAACTGGCGGGCTGACAATTGAACAAGATGGTACAGGAGATGCAAAGTTAGACTTTCTTTTAACTGGAAATCAAAGGTGGATTGTCGGGGCAGATAACTCTATTGCAGATCACTTTGCTATCAGTTCTTCGACTGGGCTGGGAACTGCTGATAGAATCGTAATCGGGACGGATGGAATGGTTGGTATAGGTAATGGAATTTCAACACCGACTTCAATTTTACAAGTAAGAAACGATACTGATGCAGCCTCTGTGCAGGTCGCAACTCTTGAAGGTAAACGTACTACACATGCAGATAGTGATGAGGCATACTTGTCTTTGAAGTTAAAAGATGATGGCGGAAACCAATCTGAATTTGCGAGAATAACTTGGGTAGCTTCGGATGTAAATATTGGTACAAATCTCGATGGTAGACTGTATTTTGCAACAATGGATACAAATGTTTTGACTAATAAGTTGAGACTTGATAGTGCAATGCTTGGTCCTTTCACCAACGATGGTTTAGTTCTTGGCTCTACTTCGTTGAAGTGGTCTGATTTATTTCTTGCCTCTGGTGCTGTTATAAACTTTAATAGTGGTGATGTTACTTTGACCCATTCTGCAAATCTTTTAACACTTGCTGGTGGTGATTTTACAGTTTCTGGGGCTTTAAATGTTACAGGCACAACAACTCTTGCTGCCGCTCTTACAGGTCCTCTTCGTGCTGACTCTGGTGTGGTAAGTGTTGATTCTACTTTGGTAGCAAGCACATATATTCCAACCCTTACTAACGTAGCTAACCTTGACGGTTCAACAGCTTATTCTTGTCAATATATGAGAGTTGGTGCAACAGTTACTGTCTCAGGACAAGTTGATATTGATCCAACAGTTGCGTTGGCATCAACGCAACTTGGTATTTCATTACCTGTAGCATCTAACTTGGCAAACGCAAATGAGTGTTGTGGAACAGCCTTTGCTTCCAGCATTGCTGGACAAGGTGCGGCTATACTCGGTGATGCAGTCAATAATAGAGCACAACTACAATATATTGCTGGTGATGTTACAAATCAAGCAATGTACTTTTCTTTCACATACAGAATAATATAATATGGATAAAGAAGTAAAAAAACTTATCCGTAAAGCTCAGTACCAAGAAGATCCTTCGGTAGTTATTGACGAACTTCATGAAATAAGTGAATTTATTGAAGAAAAGGTTGATGGTGTAAAAAAAAAGATTCAATCTCTCAATGATGAATTGAACAAAGAATTACCAAAACCACTAGAGATACAAGTTACTGGTCTTAAGGTAAAAAAGGAAGAACCCATAAAAGGCGAAAAAGGGGATAAAGGAGACCCTGGTGAACGTGGAGAGGATGGGAAGCCAGGTAAAGATGGTAAAGACGGTCTAATGGGCTTACAAGGGCTTATGGGGCCGATTGGACCACAGGGTATACCTGGACTACATGGTATGGATGGGAAGAACCCAGAACCAAAGGAAGTTATAGCGGAAATCAAGAAACTGAAGGGCAATGACAGAATTGACATCTCTAATATCCGTAATGGCGAACAGTTGGCAAGCGCAGCCAGTAAACTGCAGGGTATAGATTTTAACGACCAGAGATGGCATGGTGGAGGTGGGAACGTTGCTATATTAGATGAAGGGACTGAAATCACAGCAAAGGTGACTAGCATGAATTTTGTTGGTGCAGACGTAGTGGCAACATCAGCAGACGGAGCAGTAACCATTACTGTGGACGCAGCGGGAAATCCAGCTAGCCTAGATACATATGTACAATTTAATGATGGAGGTTCATTTGGTGGTGATGTTGGATTTACTTATGATAAAGTAACAGATCAAGCAACTTTACTTGGTGACTTTATTGGAAAGAGTTTCGTATCCACTCGAAGTGGTACAATAACACGGGTTGGAGATTATATTTCACAAGTAGCTCTCACTGGTGGAAGAACACTTACAATAACTAGAGATATAAATAATTTTATATCTCATATCTTTGACGGTACTCGTACTTATTCATATACTCGTAATATAAATAATCAAATTACGAGTTGGACAGTTGTATAATATGCCAATATTAAAAAAAGAAGAAATATCTGTCACAATAGTTGATATACAATATTTCGATTTTAGTATCGTAGTTAAATATGAAATATCTAATGGTAAAAACGAAGAAATGCAATTTAATGACGAGGTAACTGAAGAGCAGGTTCTTAATTATATACGTAATATAAAAGACAAATACACAAAACCAGTAAATAAAGCCGAAGAATTAAAGCATTTGATTGGTGTAATCATTTAGTTTATGGCATACAAAGTAGCTTCTACAACAGGAAATTGGAGTGTTGCTGGCACTTGGGATAGCGTGGTTAATACGCCTACTATTCATGCATCCACAAATATCACTATTTCGACGAGCAATTTATTTACCGCCACATTCACGGCTCCTAATCTTGTCGACGCTTGTAATGGGTGTTTGCTCTACATCGTTGCTCCTGGTACGGCTGGTCATAACATCACAGTCACATTACAAGATAATACGGTCGATACTACCGCGACTCAGACACTCTCTTTTACGGATATTAAAGCAAATTCTTGGGTTTACTTTCGTTTTGCTACTCCATATACATTCCTTTCTTTGGTTGCTGGGCGTTATCGTTTTAAAGTTGTCTCCTCTGGCTCGGGTACTCATACTGGAGCAGCTGACTCAGGTGCGACAAACTTAGCATATCTTGCAACGACTAATGCCACAGGAGTTCCTGCGGCTACGGATTATGTTTTTATTACATCACAAAATCTGGGGGCTGCAATTACACTTACAATGGATGGAACACAAACAATCGGTAGTGGTGCAGAGACGGGAAATCCATCTACAACATTCGGTCGTTCAATCGGTCAGGCTGTTCAGGTTCTCTTTAATGGACTTTTATCATGGGATATAACCGTAGATTCTACACTTACCTCTCTTGGAAATGTTGTAGTTGCAAACGGTGGTGAACTCAGAATAGGTACAGTGGGGTCTCCAGTAGGGACAGCACGTCTTGAAAAGTTGCGGTTCAATGAAAATGGTGTATCTGGTAATTATGGAGTCACCCAATTAGACGGCGGAAAGGTGACGTTACAAGGAACACCAAAATCATCTACGGCATTTTGGAAAACCAAATATGTAAGTGGAGCTGGTACTGCTGCAAGTCCGCTTGTTACAGCTGATGCTGTGAATTGGGTGGTTGGTGACGAAGTATGGATTTGTCCAGCTTCTGCTAATGCAACAAATTACCAAGAAACCGATATTCGTTATGTTATTACAGTGAACTCACCAACTTCCTACATCGTTTCTTTAACGAAAGGCGGGGCGGAGGCGGCATTAACATATACTCATTCAACCGACGCGTGGATTTTGAACATGGAACGTAATGTCGTAATTGATACAACAAATATAGCCCAAGCTTGTTACTACTCGATATTCTCTCTTACGAAAAACAATACAGATATTGATTGGACGAGAATTGAAACAATGGGTGTGGCTTCGGCGTATGTGAAAAGTGGAGTGGTTTTTAACGGTGCGACTGCCGCGGCTAATATAGATTACACGGTTTTGTATAGACCTCTTTTCCGAGCCTTTGCTTCAAATGGTAATGATGTTGTTCAAACGTTTACTGGGATTATTACTGGCGGTCAAAACACAGCTTCATTCTCTGCTACTTTCGATCTTCAAAACTCAGTAAACAATAAAACATTTATTGATTGCTTTGCTGTGAACCATAATCGTAGTGGATGGAGTGTTACAGGAGCAAACAATCTTTTCCTACAATGTTATGCGATAGGATGTAATACTGTTGGATTATCTAACTTGGCGGGTTGGATTATTGTTAGTGCTTACGCGAGTCGATTCAATGACTGTGAGGCACACTGTAATCGTATTCAGGCTTTTATACTGGGCAATCAATCGGATATAACATTCAATAACTTTCTGTGCGGTACGAAAGGCACAAACGCAATCGACATTACTCTTTCCTCCGCATCTTATATAGAATCAACGTTCGTATCTTCCAACTTCAACTCGGCTACATTCGTTGCTGGTTATTCAACGATGCTACAAGGCTCAACATTAAAATTTCACCAATGGCAAGACACGGCCAATAACCATCTTTGGTATACACCAAACGGAATTGTGCGCTCAACAGGTGCTGGACTTTCCGACACAACAGTTAGATCTGCTGGTACATTGAATGCAAGGTTTGCATCAGAGAGTTTAGATATTGGTACCTCTTTTTCATATCTTGTACTAGCAAAAGCGCAAAGCTATGTTCAGGCTTCAGGTTTTATTTATGAGAACGCTGATTTTGTCGCTGATCCAGCGGCATCAGTAACTGTTGAATTTTACTTACCAGGATCAACATATCCAGACTCTTCGCAACTAATGACTCTTACAACTGACGCAAACTCAAACAATGCGGTTTACGCACTGACTGGGTATTACTCAGCAACTGAACCAGCCTATGCGACTGTTAAAATTATCGTTAGAACAGCAACCGCCTCGGCATATGCCTATCTAGCAGACATATTCAATGGAACGAATGAAATTACAAATCTCAATACTTGGTACAAAGGACAACCATCGCCGATCATGTTTGAACAACTTGGAGATGCAGCCGCTGTCTGGGCAGTTCAACGGACGACCTCAGTTACAGCAGGTTCATTCGGTGAATACGTAAATGCTGACGCTATAAAGATTTCAGGCGATACAACAGCTGCTGACACACTTGAGTCTCAATTCGACGGTACGGGTTTATCGGGTGATACTTATCCATCAAGACAAGATCAGCTGGACAACATTGTTGCAACGGGAGCAGCAATCAACCAGATTGCAGAGGCATTTACACTTACGGACGGAGCCGTCACGTCGGGTACTTTTGCAAGCACTTTTGCTCGTAATTCTGTGTATCATCAGATTACAGATGGTGATGGTTCTAATGGAACAATTGATTGTTACTATCAATTTGATATTGGAGAGGATGGAGTGCCAACAGGAACGACATTTTATGGACGTGTGAATGGTGCGAATGATCTTATGCGAGTTTACGGTTGGAATTTTACAACCACAGCATGGGTACAAGTTGGAACTGTCGGAGGAATTGGTGGAGTAGCAGATTCAGCAACAACTTTCGCTATGTTCACTTCAATGGTTTCGTATACAGGTTTCTTAGTCGGTCCAGCAGGAGCAACGACAGCAGGCAAAGCATTCATTCGTCTCGAAGGTACGGGTCTTACAGCGGCTGATTATTATGTGGATCAGATTTATATGAGTTATGCCGTCGTGCGTCGTTCGATTGGATATTCAAACGGCGCAATTTGGATTGATACTATAAATGGAATAGCTGGAACAACTGGATTTATTAACGGAACAGCAGATAATCCTTGTCTTACTCTAGCTGATGCATTAACACTTTCTGCTTCATTAAAATTAAACATCTTCCAAATTGCTAATGGTTCAACACTTACTTTTGCTTCTACAATCGAAAAAAAGACATTTTTAGGTTCTCAATGGATTCTTGATCTTGGGGGTCAAGAAATAAATAACTCTTTTATCCAAGGAGCTTATATTTCTGGTACGGCTACAAGCGGTGTGGGTTCGACAGAGGTTCGAATTAGAGATTGTGATATAGATGGAGCAACACTTCCACCTTGTTGTGTTCATGGTAGTGGTTTTGACTCAACAATTACTTTGGGTGCAGTTGGAAATTATTTCTTCGATCAATGTTTTTCTGAAGTAGCTGGAGATATTATTACAAATAGTCCAATAATTGATTTTGCCGTTGTCGGAGCTTGTGATGTTGCATTAAGACATTACGCTGGAAGTGTCAAAATTAAAAACATGACTGCTCTGGATCGTTGCACAATAGCTGGAACAGGAATTGTAATTTTGGACGCAACTTGTACGGGTGGAGTAGTAGCAATTCGTGGAGCATTTGAACTCGCGGACGAATCAGGACTTGTTACTATCTATGACGATGCTCGTGCTGAGAAATATCATTTTGCAGATCAAGTCTGGGACGAAGCAGCAGCAGGTCACGTTATAGCTGGATCAACGAGTAAACTACTCATAGACACTGGAATTAAAGTAGACGATAATCAAGCACTTATTATTAGTACTTAATATGGATAAAGAAATAAATGAAATAAAAGACCATCTTTCAAAGCAAGATGTGCATTCTGCTAAAAGCGAGAAGGACATTGAATATATCAAAGAGTCTTTAGTTAGAATCGAAAATTCAATTTCAAATATTGGCAAAGAAGTAGAAAAAGCACAAAATCGTATTACGGGTTTAGAATTATGGAAAGTACAGTTTGTTGCAAAGTTTGCAGTATACTCTAGTGTAGCACTATTTCTCGGGACTGTAATATCCCAGTTACTTTTAAAATGGGTAAGTGGTAAGATATAATTATATGCAACTACGCTCACCAATACAACGTAATTACTTCAATAATAGAAAATATTGTTTAGTAAATCAGTGGTTTGGCGAAAATAAGAACGCACTATTCTACGGCCCTTTAGGACATAATGGAGTAGATTTTAAAACTCAAGGGCCGTTCAAATACTTATTCAATAAACTTACAGGATTTTTACGTTCAGATAAGGACTCAAACGAACAAAAAGGACTTATACCGATTGTTGCAGCGCACGACGGATATGTAACTTCACCAGAGAATGCGGATAAAGATAGAGGTATATATGTTCGTATTACAGACGCAAGTGAACCGACTTACGAAACGCTTTACTTTCATCTAGATAAAATCCGTGTTTATAGAGATGATAAATATGGAGGTGGTTGGTCAGATTTAAAAGGTGGCGATTTTATAAAAGCTGGTACAGTTATTGGGTGGGGTGGAAATACTGGGAAATACACCACTGGAGCGCATTTACACTTTGGACTCTACAAAAATAAAGTTGCCATTGACCCTATGCCTTTCTTTCAAGATAACGTTGTATACACAAAAGTATTCATGTCAAAAAATCAATATATATATCAAGGGAAAAGCATTTCAAAAGAAGAAGTAAATAATTTAAATTTTAACGCATAAGTATGACATACTGGCAAAAACTCCCCGTTTGGTTTCGTAAAGTCTTTATGGCTTCACTAGAGACCTCTATTCTTGCCTTCCTAGTGTACTTTGGCAACGTTTTGGACGGAACACAGTCTTGGAGTGTAAACGTAGCTATTTTGGCTGTTTTAAAGGCTGTAATGCAAACCTTGCGTGTACACCCAGGTATACCTTTAAAAGACTATATCAACTCTCAGAAATAAGCTATTGTTTACCGTGGAATATTAGGATGTCTCTTTCATAAGAGCGAACCAAGTATGTGTCACGTTTGTAACGGCTTAGCTCAAACATTCCTTTATCGGGACGTTTTTGTTTTTACCAGTATCTTTTATATTTACATCTCTCTATAAGATAACTTTTTTCTAAAGTAGCAACACACGCTTTTCTAAATTTGGCTATATCATATCCCATACAACTTGCTACCATTTCAACAATTCTACCTTCTGTCAAAAAAATCAATTTATTTCTATATTGTATCTCTTTACTTCCTGAGTAGACAGTTAATATTTTTGTTGCGTCTAGCACGGCCTGTGCAGCACAATGTAAATATCCATTACCAGATGACTGGTCTAAAGTAAACTGATAGAGTCGTTCGTTTTCCATAAGATAGGCTTTTATGAGAAATTAAATTAAGAAACAAGATAAAATAATAATTGTTAAAATAAACCCTCCCATTATAAAAAGTGTTATACCGACATCTCTTTCGTTATCTATATAAGACATAAAATATCATTAAAAAGTTTAAGGTGCCAATCCATAAAGATCTAATATCTCTAATTTTAAAAAAATAATAGTAGTTGAGAATTGCAAAAGTGAGATTGAGTAGAATGAGAAATGTTTTCATATTATCTTAATCCAACACCAAGAATAAAACCTAAAATAAATATACAAAAGAATATAGCCCAGACAATAATATTTGGTTGAATTATATCAGCACTACACCACTGGCATATAACTCTATTTCTTCCGTAGCGTTCACAATTGTGACAGGGTTTTGTGAGTTGAAGTTTTTTCATATTATTCAAAAGGTTTCCAATCTAGTAAGGTTTTAAATACTTTTTTCTTTAAGTTCACAATCTTCATGTGGAAAACAACCACAACATTTTGCATTTGAACCATAATCACTGAGTTTCTGATTACAAACTGCATGAGTAGTACCGTCGCTTGAGTCTTTGAACATATAATTACTTTTCTAGTGGAATTTGTGTAAACCAAATCAAAGTATTTGTTGCATCTTTCGGGCATACTTTTACTGCTAAACCCACAAAGACTGTTACTAGAACTAACCTTAATTCTCTTATCATATAATTACTTTGCTATCGTCTCAGGGGACGAGGAGTTCAATAAATCTCTCAGCTTTTCTTTAATTATGTCCAGGCGTTCTTTTTCGTTTTGAAATACGTATTGTTTTCCTTCGGCAATATCTAGAATTTCTTTTAAAGTTTCTCCACTAGTTTCTATTGAGGCGAATAGAATAGAATGTACAAATTCTTCTAATTCTTTGACCTCTTCAGAAAAATCAATAGATTCTGTAACAAAGCCGTCTTCGGTGCGAAGTAGGAAGCGATTATCGTCACCGTCATAGCCTTCCAAGCCTAATATTTCTATTATTTTTTCTTCGACTGTTTTTCTTTCTTCATATGTTTATTTTAATTGAATTAAAACTTTTTGTATCTTGCTTCAGTTAACGGCGTAGTAAGCTCTTGAATTTTTGTGTTGAATTTACAGGTAGAGGAACCATTACAACAATACAAATGTGTTCTTTGGATATCCACGTTCTTCCATTCAACGTCATCAGCAGAACAAGACTTACCTTCTTTTGGTGGCGCAAATAAAACTATTGTATTTTCTCCACACTCTGGACAAATTGGGTATTTCATATCCCTATTATTAAAATTTAGTATTGATAATTTGTTCAGTCCCATTCCAAATTTAGTAATTTGAATTTATGCGCCTGTTACGCCTGATTCGTTTGGTTGTGTTGAACCACTATCATTAAGTACAAGCCCTTTGATTGCCCACATAGCCGATGTTTCGAGTTCTGTAATAGCCACACTTCTTTCTCGGCTTGGAGGCAGGGTCATGAGGAATTTGTGAAGTCCTGAATATCCGTCTCGTACTTCTTGAATGAGAGGAAGCATTGCTTCTGCTGGTTTGAAATATCCAAATGGATTTACTTTTGTTGCATTTTCTTCAGACATATTTTTGGTTGATTTACTTTGGAATAGGATTGAACAAACTATCTTATTTGGGTTATTCGACCATATTACATTCGTGGTTTTCAAAGAACTGATCAATCTTATCACCAACTTCTTTGACCGCAAGATTATAACCGTCAATCATATCAAGCGGGTTTCTTCCTTTTGGGTCTTCAAGCATTCCCAATCCATAAGCCTTCCAAGATAACTTCATACCATCCATAATATCAAAAAGTATTTCTTTGAACTCTTCCTTAAAATACTCGTTTTTATGTCCTTTCCAATCCATAGGTGGGTAAACCTCACAAAACTTATCCCATAAATTATCAAAATTTGTCATAATATATTCTTATCCTCTTAGAAATGGAGTTATTTAAGACTTCTTCCGCAACATGGGCAAAACCGATTGTGTTCAAAGTTTCCGAGTGTCAAAGTATCAGAGTGATTGAGTTCAGAGACTGACGAAGTGCTTGAGTTACCAAGTGTCACCACCCCCAGGGGCAGCCCGCCGACATAACTATTCTGTGCGTTCCACTTATACTTGTTTAATTCTTCAAAATCTTCGTCATCTACTAAAGCAAACTTACTTTGCGTGAGTGGTATTTGTTTCATATAAAAAAATGTTATTGGTGAACTGGGGCTTTGTTTTTAGTGGCGCCCCTGTTCGCTATACCACCATTCGCCTTGTCAGGGCGAAACCTTTTGACTCTTTTCCACGAAGGAGAACTTGTGGAAACACGAGTCGCACTTCTTTATGACAAGGCATTTGCCTTTGCCATCAAAGTGAAGTCCAATGATGCGAACATGGGGGCTACAGCATTTTGGACAGTGCTGGTTCAAGGTTTACCCCTTTGTGGCTCTTGCTTTTGGCGCCAGCGGACGATGAAGCGGATATTGCAACGGCCACAGTGATATTCCTGTTCAACCGTCATCGTCTCATCAGGGTGAAGTTCGTGGCCATTTCGGACGGGTGTTAGGCCTTTAGCCCGACAGTTGATATTTGGACAGCGCACTTCACTCCTCCGACTTGTTCCACTCGTCGAGGAAGCTCGGTTCCGTATTACGAACGGGGCGCTTCTTCTCCTCGTGTTCGATGTGTTTGCAAGACAAGCACTGGAACATGTCGTAGTTGCCGATGGTCTTGTAATAGACCATCACACCACAGCATTCCTCACAGAGACGCTCTTCATCGGTTCCCACGGTTCGGTCCCTTTCCACTCGTCTTACGAGCTTCGAGCTTGCGTTTCTGCATAAGATCATCGAAGTCATTCGGGCTGGTGACATTGACCGTCCCCGCGCGGATCGGAGTGAACTTCGGACGACCCTTGTCTTCTTCCTTGCACTTGTGGCAAGTATCGCTGACCGTCTCGTACTTCGTATATTCCGAGTTGTCCGTATCCCACTCCATCGTCCAGAGGACGGTGAGACAGGTATACTTGCAACAGTAGACGAACATCTGCTTCATAGAACCTCCATCAGGTGAGAAGTGTAAAATAAACCTGGATCCAAGAATGCCCACAGGAGCATTTGAAGAGGATCTTCAAGCACGCTCCGTTGACCTCCTGGACGATGTAGGAACAGTCACAGTGACACTTGGTGTACTTCATTGGACACCTCCGTTGTTATAGACTCCTATGGGGTGGCAGGACTTGAACCTGCGACTATGGATTGTACGCCATTGCTCTACCAACTAAGCTACACCCCAAAGGAATAAACAATCTCCAGTCACCACACAAATATATTATGTGGTGTAGTAGATTATTTCAACGACTTCTTATCTTCTTCAGATAATCCAGCAAGTACATCTTCAACTGAGCGCTTTGAAATAGAAGCATCTAATCCAGTAATACTTTTGAAAATATCTGCGTCAAATTCTGGAATACTTTTGATAAAATCGATTACTTCTTGTGGCATATCTTTCCAAGATTCAAACCAGTCTACTGACTCTAACTTTGAAACATCTATTTTATCCCATTTACAACCAGCTTCTTTATAAAGTTTATACCCATTTGTTTGGTGAGGTAACCAATCTCCTAATTTTTTTTGATACTCATTTCGTACTTCATAAAATCTTTTTCCTGTTACTTGTTTGTTGAATATTACGTTTTTAGCTCCTTCAAGGTGAAAACAGAATATACCGTTTTTTACACTTTCGCAGGAATCGCAGGCACGGCAGGAATCGCAGGCATAGCAGGCATAGCAGG
>Ga0209323_10000751_pt1 | contig 21117 bp, 19 predicted proteins | sample Rifsed19ft2_FD_184014 | JGI IMG/M metagenome (GOLD analysis project Ga0209323, IMG submission 184014) | Soil microbial communities from Rifle, Colorado, USA - sediment 19ft 2 (version 2) | ecosystem: Environmental > Terrestrial > Deep subsurface > Rock core/Sediment | place: Rifle, Colorado...
TTCCGGGTTTGTAAAGCAGATAATTGGCGTAATGCCGTTTTCAAAGCAGAGTTCGGCTTTTTTTAGCACGGTGTCCTTGTTTTCTTTTCTTTCGCTGTGGCCGACTATTGAATACTTACAAAATCCTGCCAGCTGAAAAGCTCCCGCTTCCCCTGTATGAGCACCTTTTTCGTACTCCGATACATTCTGAGAAGCTATTTGTATACTAGTATCTTTTAATTCCAGATAAGTGTTAAAAATATGTATATGCGAAGGTGCTGCTACTACAGTTACTTTTTTATTGTAATTTTCCAAATCAAGTTTGCGTGCTTCTTCCTTAAAACCACTAATCCATTTGCCCAGGTCGTTTAAATCCATATTCATTTTCCAGTTTGCAACTATATATTTCACGCTTCTACCTCTTTTAAAAGTCTGTCAATTAATTTTGGCAGCTTCTCTAAATCTTCATGTGTATAATCGTAGCCCAAAACATTTAAACAGGAAAATATCACGCCGATATCTGAGTATATCCCTTCCGCGTAGGTGCATGCAACCAAGCTGTGTACCAGGACATTCCCTCCAAGTTCGCCTGTTTTGGACATCTCACAACCCATTGGGCAACCCGAGCATGAGGGATTAGTGGATTTTTTAACGTGCATTTCTTCTGCTCTGTTTATAATATTCATATAAATTTCTTCATATTTTTGTTTGTTTTTTAAATCAAAAGTTTTGGACCCGGTAATACATAGTGCGTGTACGTTTTTTTCTTTCAATTTTCTTTCTAAAAATCTCTCAGGGGGTGTAAAATATCTGTCAACGAGCAACTTCCCTTTGGAATCCTCCGCCAATATACTTCTCATTCCCGGGAGACCCAAAGTGCCAAGGTCCACATCGCTTTCTTTTAAAGAAACATTTTCGTTGGTTATGTCTAAAACCGTTTTGTCATTGCATTTTCCCATTATTACTATTGCATCCAACCCGCTGAACCTTATCCTTGATCCCAAAGTTCCTCCAATGTAAATATCTTCGATTACACCGCCATCGCTTAGAATTATTGAAGTTTTTGAAGCGTATGGGAAAAAGCCGTTTAGCGGACCTACCGAAATTATAATTGGATCTTTTTCTTTGTAATCGGTAAAAAGTTTTAACCCTACTCCCACGCCTCCTACATATTCGGTCAATTCCGTTTCACCTTTTACTTCGTAAGATTTCGTATTTAAATCTATATATAAAATTTTCTTAGCTAATGAGTCCATCTTCTTGATCCTCTATACTAAATACTTGTGTGGGGCAAATGTCTTTTATTTTTTTAATATCCAACTTATTTATTTGGGGATCTAATACAATTGAATATTCCAAGCCGTCAAAATTTTCTTTCGGTTTTTTTAGAACACGAATTGTCGAGCCTTCAAAGCCCATTTTATTTAGTTGTTTTTGCATTTCAAATATGCAAAGTTCACAGCCAATACATTTTTCTGGAAATTTTGCTTTTAAAATTTTAGCCATAGAATGTTTTTTTAGTTCGCGTAACCCAAAGCTTCCAATCCGGGCATTTTATCACCCGCTAAAAATTTTAGCATTGCGCTTCCCCCTGTTGAAACAAAAGTGAACTTATCCAGGAATCCGTACCTATCCAGAACTGCTATGGTATCGCCTCCGCCTGCAACCGAAAACGCTTTTGAATCCACAATGGCTTGTGCGAGTTCTATCGACCCCAAAGCGAATTTTCCTTCTTCATAGTTTCCCATGGGTCCCGCCCATATTACAGTTTTGGCTTGCAAAATTAACTGTCTATAAATTTCAATTGTGGTGGGGCCTATATCTTTTCCCATTTCTGCGTAGTCAAACGGAAGCAGTAAATTTGTTGTGCGGCCGGCGTTCCAGTTGTTGCCTATTTTTCCGCCAACGAGAATGTGATCGGCTATTTCTATAAACTTTTCTATTACGGGCTTTTTTGCCTCCACTTTAGATCCGCCTACTAATACAACTAAGGGCCTGATTGGATTTTTTAACACAGCGCTTAATGTTTGCACTTCTTTTTCTAGTCTGAAGCCGGCGTATGACGGAAGGAGCTTTGTAATCGCAACAAATGAAGCGTGATTCCTGTAGGAAGTTGAGAAGCACTCGTTTACATAAATATCGGCTTTGGATGCTAGCTCTTGTACGTATGTTGAATCGTTTTGTTCTTCGCGAGGGTCGAATCGAAGGTTTTCTAGGAGCTCGTAAGTTGTTGCACCAAGTTTTTCATCGAAGTAAGGTCTTAGTATTTTAGTGCTAAGTTCGTTTACATGTCTGCCTTCGGGGCGTCCTATATGTCCTGCCAAAACGATATGCGTGCCTTTTTCTTTGAGGAAATTTAAAGTTGGGAGCATTTGATCAAGGCGGTAAGTTTCTACGATTTTACCATTTTCAATAGGAACGTCTAAATCGGCTCTTACTAAAACTTTTGCGTCTTTGTTTAGTGTGTTGGCCGGTGCGTTTTTTAATGTTTGAAACGTTTGCATGCGTGTTGTTATTTTATCACTTTGCTTCAGAGTTGAATGCTTATCAATAGTGAGTAAGATGTAAAACCACTATCCCGTTTGCGTTATTTATGTTTGGTGTTCTACTTTATCCAACGCCTCGTTTAAAATTTTGCTTCTTTCATAGTCGCTTTCCGGGCTGATTTCTTTAGCTCTTTCCAAACCATTATATATTCCTAATGCATACTTAAGAATAGCTTGTCTTCCCGAAGATTCTTCGTCAGATGATATTTCGTCGGCGATTCCGCATATCTCAGTAGCTAATATAGCCCTTGTTCGGCTTTCTAATCCGCCCGGTAAATCTTTAAGTTATCTACACATACTCGTAGGGCTTGTTCTAAATTGGCAGCATAAACGGCATCGCGCGAGAATTTTTGAGCCCTAGTCGCCTCTTCAGTCCGCTCGGCTTTTCCCGTTGCTAGTTGTTCGGTCAAGCCCAAATACTCATATAAATCCTCATCCTGTATTTCAGATGCTTCTACCAGCCTTCTTTTTAAGTCATCTAACTCACCTTCCAAACGAAACACTTCTTGAGCTGCATCTGCCGGTGAGGGTTTCTCACTATTCATAAATTTTCCTCCTTTTAAAATTTATTAAATTTTGAATGTGTTTATTTTATCTAGAGCAAACCAACATCGCCATCTCAACAAGCCTGTTGCTGTAGCCCCATTCGTTGTCGTACCAAGCTAAAACCTTAACCAAATCGCCGTCTATTACCTTGGTCAGCGATAAATCCACAATGGCTGAAAACGGGCTGCCTATTATGTCCGAGGAAACGATCGGTTCGTACGTGGCACTTAGAATGCCGTTATATTTTGATTCTTTGCTGGCGTCCAATAAAACTTTGTTTACTTCATCTACAGTTGTTTTTCGTGAAACCAGCATAGTTAAGTCGGAGAGTGAGCCGGTAACTACCGGAACCCGTATCGCTATCCCGTCAAACTTCCCCTCTAAGTCGGGAATTGTTTTTGTAGTTGCTTTTGCCGCTCCGGTTGTTGTTGGTACTATATTAAATCCGGAAGCGCGTGCTCTTCTTAAATCTGGGTGGAGTTTTGGAGGAGGTCCGTCCACATTATTTTGTTCTGCCGTTACTGCGTGAACTGTTGTCATTGCGGATTTTAATATTTTAAATTTTGAATGAAGTACCGCGATTACCGGTGAAATGTTGTTAGTAGTGCAAGATGCATTTGAAACAACCTGCTGTCCTTTATATTTTTCGTTGTTAACGCCCAGCAAAAATATTTCGGTAACGCCGCCCTTAGTTGGCGCCGAGACCACAACTTTTTTAGCGCCGGCTTTAATATGCAGAGCTGCCATGTCGTCTTCAGTGAATCTTCCTGTGCATTCCAGAACAACGTCAACTCCCAGTTCTTTCCAAGGAAGCTTGTCCGGTTCTGTTTGAGATAGAACAAGTGTTTTTTTACCGTCTACCACCAAATAAGTTTTTTTAGCAGTGGATTTAAAAAAGTCTTTATCTCCTTTATTATTTTCCAAGCGCACCTTTTTACCGTCTTCTTCCAAGTAAATATCTTTAAAGTAAATTCCATATGCAGGTTAGTTAAATCATTAATGGCTGCTACTTCCAGATCCGGCTTGTCCATAGCTATTTTAAATGAACATCTGCCGATTCTTCCGAATCCGTTTATAGCTATTTTAGTGGGCATGGTTTTTTTCCTTTCCCAAGCATTTACACGTGCTCAGCTTTTCACAAATTGGATTTTATCCAACTTGAAATTACTTCTTTAGGCATTGCGCCTATTTTTCTCGAAGTCTCTTTGCCGTCTTTTATAATTACAAAGGTAGGTATGCTCATAACGCCGTATTGGCTTGAAACCGCATTTTCAACATCAACATCAACCCGTTTAAATTCCACTTTACCTTGAAAATCTTTTTCCAAGTCTTTAAAGATCGGTTCCATTATTTTGCATGGCCCGCACCAGTCTGCATAAAAATCTATAAGCTGAATCATACATCCTCCTGATATGAAGAGCGCGCAGGCTCTTCTTTCTTTGCGGGAGAACACCCGTTGCAGAAATAAAAAAATTTATCTAATTTATCATATTTATGATAACATACCTTTTGACCTTTCAAATAGTTGTATGAAAAAGCCTACTTTTATAATTTTCACTTTGTTTTCAGTAATAGGATTTTGTTTATTCGCGCTATTTAATAGTTTCGAATCATTTGGGGGTGTAAAAGCTTCAAATGGAGAGTTGATAAAGCCTTTGGCTGAAGAAAACGAAGACGAAGTTTATAAACGATACAAAGATTCAGTAATTGATTCTTACGAGGCCGATTTATCGTGGACTCCGGGGGAAAATTATGGCACTTCTTCTCAGCCGGAAATTGCGGGCGAAGCGGGTATGCTGGTTGATATAAATAGCGGAAAAGTCTTATTTTCAAAAGACGTAGACAAGCGAATGAAAATAGCCAGTTTAACTAAAATAATGACAGCGGTTGTAGCTTTGGAACATAGAAAGCTTGGTTCAAAAATTTACATCGATGAAGAATCAGCTTCTATTGGGGAGAATTCTATGGGTATAAGTGCCGGGGAAGTTTATACGCTAGAAGAGCTCATGTACGGACTGATGCTAAATTCCGGAAATGATTCGGCTTATGCTATTGCAAAAGGCGTTGCGGGAAATGTTGATAGATTTGTTCAATGGATGAACTTTAAAGCTTCTGAATTGGGATTAGCCAATACTTATTTTGCGGATCCCAGCGGTTTAGATGATAGTACTTATAGCACTCCCCATGATTTAATAAAGCTTTCCAGATATGCAATGAAAAATCCAAGGCTTAAAGAAATAGTGAAAACAGTGCAAAAGGATTTACCAGGAGATCAACATAAGTATGTAAGCTTGGAAAACCAAACCAATTTACTTACTACCTATCCCGGAGTTGCGGGTGTTAAAACAGGCTATACTGAAGAAGCAGGTTTGTGTTTGGTAACTTACGCCGCCAACGGCGGCAAAGAAGTAATTGGAGTAGTCTTGAAAAGTGTTGATAGAAAGGGAGATATGATTTTGATGCTGGATCACGGGTTTAGAACTTTAGGGGTTAGTGTTGAACATAATTTGTTATGATTTGAATTGAATTTGAATAAAGCTGCAGAACTAAATATAATAGTTTCCACGATGCTTATTACACCTCATACCCTCGTTGGAATAGCGCTTGGTACAACAATTCAAAATCCGGCAGTTGCTGCTCCGTTGGCTTTTTTTATGCATTTTTTGGGTGATGTAGTGCCTCATTGGGATTTTTATTCTCACACAGATAGAGAGCAGAAACTCAGGGGTTGGCGGCCTATTGCTGTTATGGCCGATTTTGGCTTGGCTGTAGCCATAGGTATGTTTTTTGTCCTGTTTGCTTTGTGGGTGGTTAAAAGCACAGATATGGCTTTAAATATATTTATATGTGCGGTTGCTTCCGTTTTGCCTGATGTGCTTGAAGCACCCCATGTTTATATGCCCCCCGAAAAAGAGCCTAAGATAACAAAATTTGTTTATTACTTTCAGCACAGACTGCAATTTCAGGCGCCCCTTCCATGGGGCATCATTTCTCAGTTAGGGGTAGTGGGTGTTTGTTTGTTATTGATTTTAAGTTCAATAAAATAATTCCAAAAGCAACTAATCCGCCTAAAGTTAATGCAACTTGTATAGCAACTTTTTCCGACGCTGCTATTCCTATAAATCCGAAAAGTGCGGTTGTTCCCCAGTAAAATAATGCAATTCTTCTAACGCTCCATCCTCTTTCCATAAGTAGGTGGTGCAGGTGCCCTTTATCGCCTCTTAAAGGATTTTTACCTTGAATGATTCTGCGAACCACGGTTACCAGAGCGTCTAAAAATGGGACCATCATAATGGTTATGGCGGTTGCTACTTTGGAGGTGACTAAAATGGACAGGGCGGCTACCACTATACCGGCGGAAGTAGCCCCAAACCCCCACATTATTTTTGAAGGCTGCCACATATAATATACCAAGCCAAAACTTGCGCCCGACATTATTATTGCCAATTTTGCATAAGAAATTTCGGTGTGCTGCAAAGGCACAAATCTTAGAGATAAAATCACAATAATTATTCCGACAATTCCAATTATTCCGGAATATTGTCCGTCTATTCCGTTTGACCACGATAGTAAATTTAGAACCCACACAATCCATAAAGTCGTAAATATTGCAGGCAGCGGTTCAATAGCGGCGCCTGCTATTTGGATTTTGTATTGTGCGAATTGAATTATCCCCCCCAGCGGATTGCCTATGTAATCTGTTCTAATGCCGAAGAATAAAATAGCACCAACCACTGTGAATATTAAAAGTAAAAGCCTGGTTAGCGGATTTTCCAAGAATTTAAATTTTGATTTTATATGCGTGTTTTGGTAATCGTCGGCTATGCCCAGAAAAGCGAAAACCGCCGAGGCCAGCAATATTCCCGCAATTGGAGTTGATTGCGGCACGAAAAAAAGTGATGTTGCTACAAAGCTTAACGCAAATACAATACCCGCACCTCTAGCCGACGGTTTTGTCAAAGCCATTCCCGGGTGTTTATGAATAGACGGATCTGTTACGATTTCCTTGTCTTCCATAAGATTTATAAATTTGGGAGTTATTGCGTATACAATTAAAAACGCAGTAAGGAACGGCAAGGCTAAATCCATATAGAGCGGGTTTATAAAAGGTTCAAACGGTCGGGTTGAAATTCTGAATATTCTGAAAAAAGAATACGCAAAGAAAATATTTGAAAAAGTAGTTAAATACAAAATGAGTTCGCTGGAATATCTTATGTAATATTTTTTTAATATCTTAGTTAAAAACAATCCCGCAATTAATATTGATAAAGAAGTTAAAGGAATTAGTATTAAAAAGTTCTTATCGGCCAGTTGTTCTTCCCCCCAGGATCTTGTGTACCAAAAGGGTATTTCTTGATTTAAATAAACTCTGCGGTAAAAAAAGTAAAGTATCTGGACGGCTATTAAGAAAAAATTGAATACCCATACCTGCCTTATTTGAGCAGGGAGTTTGCTTAATATGGCGGGTAGCTTGGTTTTGTTTTTTAGTAAATTGTTCATGTTTGTAAAAATATATTTCTTCAAGTGCGGCTGCGATAGGCTCTCTTTCACAAATATATTTTCAATATAATGTTACCTCACCTTGGGAGTGTGGTATAAATCTTTCATTCTTTTTCCAAATAGCATTCGCGTTTGAGCTTCCAAAAATGGAAAAAACGAGAATGTGAGTAAATTTATTAAAACCATCGGTCCTTCAAACAAGGCGAAAGTTTTTCTCCACAAAGGCCAGTTTTCGGGCATGGGTTTAACTATTTTTAATTTTAAAATGGTTGCCGGCACAAAAAATACGAGTGGTATAGTTAAAATTGTGCTCATAATATTTGGAAGGCTGTAGGCATAACTTGTTTGTTTTATATACGGGTTTACTAAAGATACTATGCTAAAACCGAATGTAATTAAAAACACAACATTAACCAGAAAAGTATACTTTTTGAGATGCTCCAGCGTCCATAATAGTTTATGTCTAACCGGAATTTTATTGTTTTTAATGAATTCATTTAAAGAAATTGGAACTGCTATTGTTCCCCATCCCCATCTGACCAATTGTTTGTACAGGCTTTTGTAAGACCCCCAGTAGCTTTTTCCTTCTACGGCGTCGGCCGAATAAGGTATGTAATGGCAGATTCCTACAAAATCTCCGCTGCGTACCGAGAACGCTCTCCAAAAGAATACGGTATCGTCTATCCCTATTTGCACATCCCAGTAGTTAGCGTCAATTAAAGTTTGCAATGAAGTAGAGTAATTTGAAAAAGTATCTTTTAGCCCTTTAGGTGAAACTACCCAATCAGATAAGCCGCCCATTAAAATAGAAGTAGCCTCTATACGCATTAGAGTTGGAACTCTCCAGTAGTTGTTGTCGAATAAACTGACTGCTGATGAATAAAATTTATTATCTCTTTTATCGTTGGTTAAGTATAAATGTGTAAGGCGGGCTAAAAATTGAGGGTGCAAAACATGATCCGAGTCCATAGTCGTAAATATATAGTTTCTTAAATCGACATTTGCTTTTATTAAGTCTTCTATCGCGTGTTTGGCGCCCCAAGTTCTATTTGCTCCTGCCACCCCCACTGCTTCTCCGGGAATTCCCGCAGGGTGAACATACATTAGCAAGCGCTCCAATTTATTTGTTCTATCTCCGATTGCTTTCAAAATGCTTTCTTTCACTCTTGCAGAGTGCTTTTCCTCTATTGTAAACACAAGTGTTACCTGCTCGGTCGGAAAAGCCTGGCTAAACAGCGCGTCTAAAGATTCCTTAAACAATTCATACGGTTCGCTGTATGCAGGAATTAAGATAAAGTGCTTTGTTTCTTTTAGAGAATGAGGCAGCGTTTTCTTATCGGGAAGCGTTTTGAAGTCCAGTTTTTTACATTCTTCATACCAATCAATTTTTAACTCCTTTTTGTATCTGTAATAGCCGACAATCATTCCTATGGAATGTCTTATTGCGAGGTAGACCCAAAACACTGCCAGGAAAGTTAGCAAAAAAACAGTAACTTTGGGTGCAATCAATCCAAGCCATATTGGGGAAAGCAATATAGCCCATCTTATGCTTGAGGTAAGTATTTCTAAGAATCTATAAAGTGCTTGATCGTTTTTTTCTATTGCTTGTGTAATCATATTTACGTGGTTGTTCTTTTTTTTGTCTCTCTTCTTAGAAAATTTACGCTGGTGCATGCCGCGGCTTAACGCGTAGCTCTAGTTTAAATTAAATATTTTCCGGGTGTTTTGATAAGAATTTGAGCATATAAGCTCAAAAGGCAGTTCTTTAATTTCCGCCACCTTTTGTGCGATCATTCTAACATATTTTGGTTGGTTTTTTTTGCCGGTGCCGCGAAAACCTTGAGGCGGTAAATAAGGAGAATCTGTTTCTAAAACAAATTTATCTAAGGGTACTTTTTGCACGGTTTCCAAAAGCTCTTTTCTTGACGGGTAGGTTATTAGCCCGCTGAATGAAATATAAAAGCCTAGGCTTAGAAGTTTTTGCGCGGTTTCCCATGATGAAGCAAAGCAGTGTGCGACGCCTTTTAGTTTATGTAAATTGATTTGGAGTAAGCTGTGCTTTGTAAGCGCGGCTATTACTTGTTCATCGCCGTTTCTATTGTGTAGCACTAACGGAAGATTATTTTCGAGCGCGAGTTTTATTTGCATCTCAAAGACTTTTATTTGGTCTTGTATGTCTCTGCCGCCGTGCCAGTCTGTTATATCTATTCCGCATTCGCCTATTCCCACTATTTTTTTGGATGAATTTAGTTGCTTTTGTAATTTGTGTCTAAGATCGCCGATACTGATATTTAAATCTTCGTGTGGATAAATTCCGGTTGTCGTGTAAACCTTGCTGTTTTCTTCGGCAATTTGTATGCACTTTTTATTATCCTCAAGAGAAGTTCCGATAGTTATAAATTTCTCAACTCCTTCTTGCGCGGCGCTTTCGAGCCACTCTTTGAGTGCGGTCTCATTATGTGGAAGGTGACAATGGGAATCGATTAGTTTTATAGTCATATGAAGTAAGATTCACAACTCATTGCATGCGGGGAAACAATATTGCAGTAGCCGCGATTCTTCCAGTTGAAAACTGTTTCTGTATTTTTTTGCTTGTATCGGGTATTACAGGTTCCAAGTTTTTTGCAATAAACCGTAATTCATCGATAAGTTGTTGGATAACTAATTTTAGATCGTCTTTGTTTTTAATTTTCCAAGGCTCTGTTTCGTTAATATACCTATCTAACGATGCCCTAAGTCTATTAAGTTCCATAATAAGTAGATCGGGTCTAAAGGTTTCCAAAACGGTTGATAAGCTTTGTTTAAATGCATTCTTATCAAATAAACTTTCAATTGCTTTAACTTCAAACTCCAACCCGCTTTTTTCCGCGAGCTTGGCGATTCTTGCTACGGTATTTCCCAACCCGTTAGCTAAATCGGCGTTGTAAACTTCTTTCAAATGTTCTAATGAAATACTCACATCTTCGGTTATGGGTCCGTGCTTTAAAAAGTAATATCTAACCGCGTCAGCTCCGTATTGTTCTACCAACTCCGAGGGTCTAATAACATTTCCCCGCGATTTGCTTATTTTTTCTCCGTTTAAATTTATAAACCCGTGAACGTAAACGGTATCTGGTAAGTGGTAATTAACATTTTTTAACATTGCCGGCCACAACAATGTATGAAATCTCACAATATCTTTTCCCACAAAATGAATAATCTTTGTTTCTTCGTTCCAAAAGCCGTTTTGAATTCCAACGGTGTAATAATTGGTTAAAGCATCGTACCAAACATAAACGACTTGTTCTTCGTCTCCGGGAACCGGAATTCCCCAAGGGACTTTATTGTATGGTCTGCTTATTGGGATGTCGTTTAGTCCTCTCTCCAAAAATGCGAGCATTTCATGTTGCTTACCGGCAGGCAAAATAAACTCGGGGGAAGTTGTAATTAGATCTTTTAGAAAGTCCACATACTTTGACCATTTAAAAAAGTAATTGTCCTCTGCAAGTTCTTGGATTTGTCTGGTTAAATGTAAAGGGCATTGTTTGTTTTCGTTTAATTCGCTCAAAGTTTTATGTGACTCGCAGCCTTCACAATAATAGCCGGTATATTTTGATTTATACACGTCTCCCGTTTCCAAAGCTTTTGTCAAAAATTCCGTAACTGTTCTTTTGTGATCCTCGTCGGTTGTTCTTATAAATCTGTTATATGAAACGGTTAATGAATCTATTTGCTCTTTATCTTTAGTGGAAATATCGTTAACGTGTGCGCGGGGTTCCAGGTTTCTGGCTTTTGCAGCTTTTTCATTTGTCGTGCCGTGCTCGTCGGTGCCGGTTAAAAAATACACATTTTGTTCTCCAAGTTTATTTCGGTAGTATCTTGCAACACAATCGGCTAATATTTTTTCATAGGCTTGGCCAATGTGAATAACGTCGTTTGTATAATCTATTGCAGTTGTGATAAAAACTTTCTTCTTTGCCATTGCTAAATTTTAGCACGGCGAGTCTACGTTCGCGTTAGCAAAGGAGTGCCACGGGCAGCTACTTTTAGGCTTGGCGTTTGCTCATCAGTTTCCTGAAAACAACAAAATAAAGCAAAACTAAAAGAATAAAATTTAAATAAGTAAGCACATTGAGTATCTTTAACAAGACGGCCAGCACAACGCCGCTGGCAAAAAAACCAGCCCATTTAAGGCTTTTTCTATACAACGGTTTCAGGTTTGTGTGTATGGGTGCGCGTTTGTACAACACAATAAACACGGGAACAGAAAATGTTACTGTAAGCGTTACGGTCAAAAGTATTTCAAAAATTGAAATGGTCGCTGCTTCTGTTGGTTCAAAGGAATCCATAAATTTAAAGAGCGCTCCCCACAAGACCGCTGACGCTATTAATACTGTGTATAAAAACTTTGGCATATGGTACTCCATAAACGACGAAGTCGTCCTATTTCTCTTCTAAATAGATTTTAGCTTATTTTCCTACTCTAATTCAGGCTGTAGTTTTTTGCTTTGGAGGGTGTGTCCACTTGGTAGTGCGAATATCTCCAACAAAGCTATGTACTCCATGAGTATAGGGTTCGATTCCCTCACCCTCCGCCAAGTATATGTTGTTGTAAAACAGCAATTAGCGTGGTAATGTAATTGTATTGTTGGAGAGTAACTCACGGAGTTCGTTTCGAAGGGCTTTTCCTTATGGAAAGGCCCTTTATTATTTAGTAATGTTGACCAAATACTTTTACCTCTCTAAACTAAACTCATGCTTTCAATACAATCTTTGATACTTATAGTAGTTTTGGTTCTCGGGGCCGTTGGTATTTTAATTTTCTTTTTTACTTCTCAAATCAATAAACTGAAAAAAGAAATGAAAGGCGATGAAAGTAACGTGCTTATGGAATGGCTTAAAACAATGAAAACCGAGGTAACTTCTTCTATTGATAAAAATTCCGAAACGCTTGAGAAACAAATGAAAGACCAACGGGACACCTTGGAAAACCAGCTGAAAAACCAGCGCGAAACTATGAGCCAGCAAACCAAAATGATTTGGGAAAGGCTTGATACCGCTAAGGAAGTAATAATGGGTGTTCAAAAACAATTGGGTGGAATTCAAGAATTCGGTCAGGATATGAAAGATTTGAGCAATGTTTTAAAATCGCCGAAATTGCGAGGAGGCTTAGGAGAGCAATTCTTATACGAAATTTTAGCTAATTCTCTGCCCAATGATATGTACAGAACTCAATACAAGTTTAAAGACGGAAGCGTTTGTGACGCCGTAGTTTTGACTGAAAAAGGAATGATCCCCGTTGATTCGAAGTTTTCACTGGAGAATTTTAAATTGATGCTAAACGGAAACAACGATGATGAAAGAGCAAAAGCCAAGAAACTATTCATAGGTGATGTTAAAAAAAGAATAGATGAAATATCGAGCAAATATATACTGCCCGATCAAGGAACAACGGAACAGGCCGTGATGTATATTCCTTCGGAGAATGTTTATTACGAATTGATAGTTAATACTCCGGAGATAGAAGAATATTCCAAAATGAGAAATGTTGTAATGGCCTCTCCCAATACTTTGTCATACTTTTTAAAAGTTATATTGGTAGCTTATCAGCAGCAAAATTTACAAAAAAATGTGAGTGAAATTCTAAAGTCGCTGGCCGGAGTTAGAATCGAAGCCGAAAAATACATTGAAGAAATGGGAGTTCTGGAAAGACATATTTCGAACGCGTATAAAGCAATGGAAGGTGTTAAGTCGCGCTTTATGAAATTGTTTGGAAAAATCGAAAGTTTGCAGGCCATTGAGAGTAAAGATGAGGAACCTAGGTTGTTGGAGTAACTTTTAGCTTGGTGTTTAGTACAATGTCGGGTGGTATTTGAAACGATCTAAGTTTAAACCCACTTTTTGAAAGAAATTTGTATTAGTGATATAAAACAAGTAACCCGTTTTGAGGAGAGGTACCATGAACCCATTTGGGAAGAAGGCGTGGGTTCCTACCACGTGGCCGGGGATGCTAGTGTTTTTGGTCGGCGGATGGATGGCTAAACACCGCCGATTGCAGTTCGTGGGCATTCCTATAGCGTGGCTGGGGATTGTGCTGGTTTACTTAGGTATTTTAACATCGCCTTACTGGGCGCTGCTTGCCCTGTCGGCTTTGTTGAACTAAACCAGATTTCCGCGCCGCCGAAAAAAACACAGGTGTGATACCACGATCCCGCCTGTGTTTGGCTTTTTATCATGCGTCTGTTTGAAACTCTTGTATAATCAAAACACCGTGCCGAGTACAAAATCTGTGAAACAACCTAAAAATGGAAAAAAAGCTTTGAGCGCTAAGGGCGCCAAAAACGTGCTGAAAACCAACGACTTTCAAAAGATTGCGATCAAACACAAGAGTGGTCCACTTTTGGTTGTTGCCGGTGCGGGTACGGGTAAAACCCGTGTTATTACAGAGCGTATAAAAAATCTTATAGAGCATGAAAACGCGCTCCCCGAAGAAATATTGGCTTTAACTTTTACCGAAAAGGCCGCCAACGAGATGCTCGAGCGTATTGGTGACGTTATGCCTTTAGGTTATGAAGAGCCGTGGGTTTATACTTTTCATTCTTTTGCCGACCGCGTGCTTCGCGCGGAAGGATTGGAAATCGGTTTGGATCCTTCCTATAAAATCATTTCTACCCCGGACCAATGGCTTCTCGTTAGAAAAAATCTTTTTAAATTTGAGCTAAAATATTTCAGGCCTTTGGGCAATCCCACAAAATTTATTGCGGCTATTTTAAAGTTTATTTCTCGTATTCAAGATGAAAATACAAGCGTTGAAACATTTTCAAAATATGTGCAAGAGCTTGAAGATAAAGACGAGGAAAAAATACGCTGGCTGGAACTCGCAAAGTTTTATCAAAAATATCAAGAGCTAAAAATAGCCAATTCAAAAATGGATTTTGGCGATTTGATTATGTGGACTATAAAGCTTTTTAAAGAACGCCCCGCACTGTTAAAAAAATATCAAAACCAGTTTAAACATATTTTAGTGGATGAATTTCAAGATACCAACCATGCACAATATGAACTGGTTAAGCTGTTATACCCGAATGGGAGTGCTAAAACGGAAATAGATGGAAATGAAATTTTAGGAAGAACCCCCAAAATATTACAAGAAGATATAAGGAGCTTGTTGGTAGTTGGGGACGACTCTCAATGCCTGCCTCCCAGTGCTAGAGTGTCAATCCCGTCAGGATTTAAAGAGATTAAAAATATAAAGATGGGAGACGCGGTTTTAACTGCGGTTGGCAAGGGGCACACTTCTATCTCAAAAGTATCCAAAGTATTCATGAGAAAAAGAAGTGCGAAGTTTATTACATTTAGGACCGAAGATAATAAGGAAATTACAATAACAAACAACCATAAAGTGTTTTGTTTTCTACCTGGACACTATAAGTCAAAAGATTACCATTTTGTATATTTAATGAATCAGGAAAGCTTGGGATGGAGAGTGGGAGTAACAAATAACCTTCCAGCGAGGCTTAGATTAGAACATCACGCGGACCGTATATTTGCGCTGGGCTCTTTTAAAACCGACCAAGAAGCAAGATTTTATGAATCGTATATTTCGGCAAAATATGGCTTGCCTACTGTTCCTTTTTCGGTGCGTCCAAATCAAGCCATTTCCGGCGAATGGCTCGTTAAATTGTTTAAGGATTTGGATACACGAAGTAACGCTCAAACTCTTGCAAACGACTTTGATTTGGAGCTGGATTCTCCTGTGTTTATTGTTGATGGAGTTACGAGAGGCGCGAGCAAAAGAGTAAAGATAAATTTACTAATGTGCCAAAGAAATTACAGGAGTAAAACTCATAAAGAAGGGTTTGTGGGTAATCCAAACGTTACACATCACATTCACTTAGAAACTTCTAACGAGGAAATACTTGGAATTTTAGAGAAGAATGGTTTCTCTTTACACAATGCTAAAAAAGGAAAAAGATTTAGATTTTCGACACAAGATTTATCGGAGGCGTGGAAAGTAGCGGAAAAACTACGCGCAATCACCGGCGGGTTTATAGACAAGAAGTTTAAAGTTGGAAGATATAATCATCAACATCTCCCCGCACGCATTGTTCCTGCAAGCCATGTTTTTCCCGGAATGTATTTACCTGTATTGGTGGATAAGCATATTGAATATAAAATGGTTGTTTTGCGAGAAGAGAAAACTAAAGAAAGTGAAACATATGATTTAGAAATTGAACGAACGCATAATTTTATTGCGGATGGGATTGTAGTACATAACTCTATTTATAAATTCAGAGGCGCCGCGGTGTCGAACATTTTGGAATTTATGAAAGATTACCCAAGCGCTCAAATGGTTACATTGTTAAAAAACTACAGGTCAACTCAAAGAATATTGGACCCCGCCTACAAATTAATAAAAAATAATAATCCGGATACTCTCGAATCAAAATTAGGCATTTCAAAAGAGCTCGTGAGTGAAATATCTAAGAGCGGAGTTGATATTAATGTTTATCAAACGGAAACGGGCGACGACGAAGTTGAATTGGTGATTTCAAAAATTCTGGAAATACTGGCAACCGAACCGCAATATACTTATAAGGATTTTGCTATACTTGCTCGCGCAAATAACCACTTGGACGCATTTGTTTTGGCTTTGAGAAAACACGGTCTTCCCTACCAGCTTGTGGGAAACAGAGGGCTTTATGACAGAGACGAAGTTAGAGATATTTTGGCGCTTTTGAAAGTGATTGTTAATCCTTTGGACGGTATTGCACTTTACCGCGCACTTAACATTAAAACCCTAGATGTTACGTATGCGGCGGTTACCCAAATGCTATCCCAGTCGCGCTATAAAAAAGTTGATTTGTGGGAATTGGTTAAAAATTATAATGATGAAAAAGTTCAAAGCTTTTACAAAACTGTTGTTGACTACCAGGAAAATATTACAAAAGCTACTCCGGTGGAAATAGTGTACAACTTGGTCAGCGCGATAAATTATGTCAGACAATTCTTGGAAGACGAAACGGTAGAAAATCAACTGTGCATAAAAAATCTGGATTTATTTTTGACTAAAGTAAAAGGATTTGAAGTGGAATTTAGATCCGAAACGAAAGAAAACCCGACTATTATAGATTTTGTGGATTATATCGAGCTGATGATTGACGCGGGCGAAAACCCCGCACAAGCCGAAATAGAAGATATAGATACAATAAATCTGCTAACCGTGCACGCGAGCAAAGGTTTGGAATTTCCCGTTGTTTTTGTGGTCAACCTTGTTGGTGATAGATTTCCCACACGCGAAAAAGGCGATCCTATACCCATTCCGGACGCTTTAATAAAAGAAAGTCTGCCCACCGGCGACGAACATATTCAGGAAGAAAGAAGGCTGTTTTATGTTGGCATGACCCGCGCTAAAAAATATTTATTCTTAACGCTAGCTAAAAACTACGGCGGTAAAAGAGAAAAAGTTCCCAGCGGGTTTGTTGAGGAAACAGGTTTGAGAATTCAGTATGTGTCTGCGGGGCAGATTAAAAAAGAAGGTGCGGGGGGTATCGGCGGCGCTGAGGGTGAAATTCAGGAAACTCTGTTTGGGGTGGGCACTCCGTTTAGAGAACCCGAAGCTCACAAAATAGCGTCTTCTCCTCTTTCACTCGCCGGTGCTCGAGAAAAAATAAAAGAGTTTATTCCGGATTTTTTGAGCTACTCGCAGATAGACACTTATTTAACGTGTCCTTTGCAATATAAATACGCGTATGTATTAAAAATACCTACTCCTCCGAGCCATTCGTTGAGTTTTGGGAATACTATTCATGATACTTTGCGGGATTACCATACAAGATTGATGTTTGGGGAAAAAATAAATTTGGACCAGCTTTTGGAAATTTATAGAAATAACTGGCAGCCTCTTGGATATTTAAACGGAGAGCACAGGCAAATGAGATTTAGGGAAGGCGAGGAGCTTTTAAGAAAGTATTATGAAGAAAACAAAGGCAAAACGTTCAAGCACAAAGGCCTGGAAAAAACGTTTAATATGAAAATAGACGGTATTAAGTTTTACGGTAAAATAGATAGAATAGACGAATTGTCAAACGGTGGCGTAGAAATAATAGATTACAAAACCGGGAAGACCAAAAACCAAAAGGATGTAGATAAAGACGCGCAGGTAGCTTTTTATGCAATAGCGGCTAAAGAAGTTTTTGGGTTGGACGTTGAAAAGCTTTCGTATTACTTTGTGGAAAGCGGCGAAAAGATTTCTACTATGCGCACGCCCAAGCAGCTTGAAGAAAAAAAGAAAGAAGTTGTAGATGTAATAGGAAAAATGAGATCCGGGAATTTTGAAGCAGTTTCAGGAATGCATTGTTTGTGGTGTGACTACAAGAATATTTGCCCGTATGCTTATAAGGGATAATTTAACTATTTACAATATAGGTTTTTATGTTGTAACATCTACCCATGAAAATAGCCGGAAAATCTAAAAAGTTCATATCAAAGGTTTCGGGTTATAAAGAATTCTCTACATCTATTTCCAAAAAAATTGATAAGATGTTTTCCTTAGCCTCAACATCTACTTGCTGTGCCACAGGAACCTGTACTTGAAGCTTACAAAATAATTCAAGGGTATCTAGAAAAGATAAAGCTGGGAATATATTCCGCTTATTTTTCCGATGTTCTTTATGACTTAGTCATTCCTTGTACAACAACCCTTTATTATCAAAATAGTAAATATACTTACGGTAATTACTTTAATTATTTGAAGAATTATTTAAACTCCGAATTTAAAAAGACGCGATTATTTTCACTTTTTAATGAGAACAGAAAACTTATTCTATCTTACGACTCTTTATTGCCGGAAGATGTTAAAAAAGATAAGGAAAGGGAACTGTTAGGGGATGTTCATTCATATTCAATAAAAATAAAAAGCGGAGATTATATGATTTACAAAAACACGCTTAATTATGCGTCTTTTTTAAAGAATCTATCCAAAACATTACCGGACTTCGCCTCTTTTATGCCAACGTTTGAGAAAACAGGCAGTTGGGTATATAGGAAATATATTCCTCAGCAAAAAAGTGTGATCTTGCTGAAAGATTATTATTATGAACTTGGTAGATTTATTGCATTTATATTGTTTTTGAGAGCATTGGATATTAATAGTGAGAATGTCGTTGCATTAACGTGCCCTGCCGCATTCGATTTGGAAATCCTTCTGTCTCCCGAATATGCAAACTTTAAATATGATATAAAAGCGACGGGGCTTTTGAGCGGACAAACTGTTGATAATAATTCTGCTATTTTAGGAGGCGTATATGTTGTTTATAGTTACCTTAAACCAATATTATTTTTAACAAAGGATGGATTACCCAAAGTCAAATGGAAGACCCCCTCATTGCGGAAGTTTTATAATTTACCGGTTTCGTATAAGTTTGAGCATCCTTTTAAGTATGTGAAAGAAATATTAAAAGGATATAGTGACGGTTCTACTTACTTAATTCAGCGAAAAGATATGATAAAGGAAATGATTTGTAATACCGATTTTAATGTCAGGGCTTTTATCCGCCCTACAAGATTTTACAAATTTTTAACATCAGAGTATTTTTACCCTCAAACATTTTTAAAAACGACTTCTGCAGATTTTTTTACTAAAAAACTAATTTCCGGATTAACGTTAAAGCCGGGAAAAATTAATAAAAAGGTTTTAGTAAAATATGAAGTAGAGGAACTTAATAAACTGTCTATTCCGTCTTTTTATTCGAACGTAAGCTCCAAGGAAATATTTGCAGCGGATGGAACAGTTGTAGGAATTATGAACGCAACGCCCGCAGACGTCTGGAAAAGCTTCGCGGATCGAAGCACTAATTTTTTTAATAAACAAGGTAAAACTATTTATTCGTTATTAGAGGGTAATTTTAAAAAATACAAGGCACCGGAAAAAAAGTTCCACATTTGAGCGTTGCTCATAATGTAGAACTCTTGGGCGTTGTATTTTTCTTGTGTTCATCCCGAACACCCTTTCTCCCCGGGATGATGAATAGCGAGCTCGCAGCTGTAACACGGTCCCTCATTGCGAGCCCAACACCCGCATTCCGCCTTTTTTTGTTTTCTTTTTCTGCCTCCCAAAATGCGAGGCACTAAAAAGAATTGTGATAAAGACATTCCGCCCATGGTGACCTTGGGTTTCCCGCCCTCGCGGGTTTGCAACTCCATTTCGGAATTATCGCCCCAAAGGTCTAATTGCCTCGAATCGGTCTTTTTCTTTCCTTTAGCCATGTTCCCCCCTGTAAGTTACGTCACATACATGTATTGGTATTAATTTCAATTATAGCAATTTTGAAAATATTAAATAGACAAATACCTGCCGTAAACCTTATCCATCACCTTTAAAACGGGACTCAAATATTTTACCTGTGGTATAGGAAATTCTACCAGCATCCCGTTAAACATTTCCTTAAAATGGCTGAAGCCGCCCCAAATACTTACTGTTTTCGGAAATCTGGGATCGGAGATTCCTTCCAAATCCATATATTTATAGCCTTTTTCTTTGAAATGTAAAATGGAATTCCACATCAACAAATAGCCTGCTTTGCTTTTTACGCGACCTTTATCCGATGTGCCGCCGTATATATACCAAATGTTTCCGTTATAGCCTAAATAAAATTTAGCCCCTATCAAGTTCTTTTCTTTGTCATAAACAAAAACTATATGGGAATCGGTACCGAATGTTTCCACACGTTTTTTTAAATCTGCGTAATTTTTCCCGCCAAAGCGTTTGTGCTTTGTTGTTTCCAGATAAACCTCATAAAATTTTTTTAATTGATCTTCCGAAGGCTTTTGTACATATTCTGTATACGCGCCTTCTCTCTTTGCCCTATTAATGGAATACTTCGCGCTATGCGAAAGACTGTCCCACAACTCTTTTTCCGTTTTTCCCAAATCAAAATATATTGTTAACGACGGACATAAAACTTCGCTGCTTGCTTTGTATCTTTTTTGACTAAAGATATTTAGGTTCTGGCCTATATTGGGATCAATTTTAATAAACAGTGCTTTGTGTTCTTTGCATATTCTTTCTATTTCATCGAGTTCCGCGAAGCTTAATAACTGAGGTCTTTGTATTTTTACAAAACCGCCTATGCCGGACTTTAATATGTAAATTTTATTTCCGGCGGAAGTTTTAAAAGTCTGCCAGTTGTATAGTGTTAAGCATTCCGCCCAGTTGTCCGACTGTCTAATATCATCTTGTATAGGATTTTGTGTTAAAGTCGCGGGAATTTCTGTCATTTCAGTACTTTCAATATTTTCCATCTTAAGTCGTTTGCGGTGTTAAATAGCAAATGCATAGTTTTATTTAAAATAAAATCATATGAATCAATATACTGCACGTGCTTTGCGCCGAATTTTATTTTAAAGTTGGTAAAGCCGTACCACGGATCTTCTTTATTTTGAGGGTTTTCAGCCGCTCCCCACATATCAAAAGTGTGACAGTTTTTATACTTTCCGAATCTCACGGCTTCCCATCCTATTAAATTGCTGGGGAATAAATTCTGCAATTTATTTAAAGACCCGCCGT
>Ga0209323_10000759_pt1 | contig 21028 bp, 22 predicted proteins | sample Rifsed19ft2_FD_184014 | JGI IMG/M metagenome (GOLD analysis project Ga0209323, IMG submission 184014) | Soil microbial communities from Rifle, Colorado, USA - sediment 19ft 2 (version 2) | ecosystem: Environmental > Terrestrial > Deep subsurface > Rock core/Sediment | place: Rifle, Colorado...
CAAAAATATTTTGTGACCAAATTGTGCCCATGAGGAATCGAAACAGGTCGCAATGTTATTGTTTTATTTCAAAAATATTTTGTGACCAAATTGTGCCCACGAGGAATCAAAGTCATTCGAAGCGCTTCGCAACCTATTAAAATCATTGAGGAAAATTTTGGCCAAATTCCTCAATGAAAAGCAAAAAAGCCAATTAATTCAATAATATCAAGTACTTACGGCCGAAACTCATAACCCGAAGGTCCCAGGTTCAAATCCTGGCCCCGCTACCAATAAACAATGGGGAATCGAATGGTTGCGGTTCCCCTTCTTTTTTGCCCGTTGCGGGTGGTTGTTACTCCTACCACTACTCCTACCGAAAACACCCCATTTTCGACGATACCTCGCCCGGGTGTCCTGATCCTTTACTGTGGGGAGAAGTCCCGCCACGCACCGGGGGCGTTTGCGGGACGGTGGAAGCGCGGTGGGAGTGAACGTGCGACGTCGGTGAGAAAGGGCAATTCAACTTCCTTGGTTCCGAAGATATACCGCCCGAGCAACCCGCACCACTTGCGATTCGACAGCTGGCCCATCATCCGGTTCATCCCTAACCTGAACCTATCGGTTATTTTCAATGCGATATTGCTGTTCATACAACTTTCCTTGATCAATATTTACAAGTTGGTCGTCCTGAAAGTAATAATAGATTTTTTGGTTACAACCAGGATTGGAAAGTGCAACGTGATAAACAAGTATATCACCCTTTCCTAACACCAATTCTAACCACCCGCAATCCGCCCGAGCAACCTGCCCATACAAATCATTAAAAGTCATTCCTATATATGGCTGCATGGTTCCGCAAGCAATCAGTAGAACAACGGAGAATGTTATTAGTCTCCTCACTGCCACACCTCACGGAGAATCGGATTCACCCCGAGTGTATAACGCGGGGGAGTACCCTTCAATCAAGGAAAGAAGAACCCGCAGCCGGTAGCCTCGGGAGCGCGACGGCGGAGGCATCGTTCATATCAGCCCTCCAAGTTCCGATAGGCATCATCTTTTGGGTCCCGGCAGACCACCACCTTCCGTGAGGGCTTATGAACCTCGCAGAGGGCATGGAATCTCCTCCAGAGTTCCAACATGACCTTCGACTTTTCGTCCCCCAACTTCGGAGTCAAACGGTGAACCGTCTCTTCGACCTCGGAGACGATATCCGGCGACAAGTACACCTTGCCGACGGAAAATGCCTTGCTTACCGCTTCCAGAGGAATTCCTCCAAAGGCGGCGGATATGAGGACGTTGGTGTCGATGACAATCTTAACCATACACGGTTTTCCCGGCCGTCTTCAGCGCCTGGAGTGCCTCCTCCTTCGAAACGCCGGAGTCCTTCAGGATCATGCCGATCTCGAGGAGAAGATCCTCCGGGGATCCCTTCAGGACAGGGACGATCCTTGCGATCGGTTTGCCGCGACGGGTGACCACCACCTCTTTTTTTCGGGACAGAAATCCCGTCAGCTTTTCCTTGAACTCCCGCACGCCTACGAACTGGAGGCCGGTCGTCTTGGCCATAATGTTCCCTCCTTTGTGGTCACAACGATGTATCATCTATGCGATCTTCGAGTCGTTCCACAGCGAGTCGGAAGATTCCTGGGTGCCGTGAACCTCGGCGATATTCATCGCGTGATGGGGTTGGTCATCGATACAATAGGATTTGGTTTTGTCCGATCGATCTACATATATCGGATTTGACAAAGGAACTCGATCGCGAGTAAATTTACTCAAGACAATGAGTAATTTGTATTTCGGAGACTCGTTTGTATAAAAGGCCCTTGTTTCAAACATTGCAGTCGAGACTGAAAGAGCCGCGTCGGTTCTTGCAGGTCCTGGCCGGGCCTCGTCAGGCGGGGAAAACGACGCTGGCACGCCAGGCGATGGAGGGGGGTCGAACCCGGTCGCACTATGCGTCGGCGGACGAGCCGACCTTGCAGGACCGCGCCTGGATCGAGCAGCAGTGGGACCTCGGGCGTCTGAAAGCAAAGGACGGAGGGGCCCTGCTTGTCCTCGACGAGGTTCAGAAGGTTCCCGGCTGGTCGGAGGTCGTGAAGCGATTGTGGGACGAGGACACGGCGAAGGGTGTCTCGTTGAAGTGTGTACTGCTGGGTTCTTCGCCTCTGCTGGTGCAGAGAGGGCTGACGGAGAGTCTCGCGGGAAGATTCGAGATCCTCCACGTGACCCACTGGTCGTTCGCCGAAATGCGGGACGCCTTCGGGTGGGACGTGGATCGGTATGTCTATTTCGGGGGATATCCGGGAGCTGCGGCCTTGATCGAGGACCGGCAGCGGTGGGCCCGATACATCGTCGAATCCCTGATCGAGACGACGCTCTCACGGGATATTCTGCTGATGACACGGGTGGACAAGCCGGCGCTCCTGCGACGTCTCTTTCTGCTGGGATGCGATTATTCCGGCCAGATCCTTTCCTACCAGAAAATGCTGGGGCAGTTGCAGGATGCGGGGAATACGACGACCCTGGCGCACTACCTGGAACTGATTGCCGGCGCGGGGATGCTGAAGGGGGTCCCCAAGTTCTCGGGGAAGAAAGTGTTGCAACGGGGATCGAGTCCGAAGCTTCAGGTGCTGAACACGGCTCTGGTGACCTCGCAATCCCGGTTGAGTTACGCGTCTGCCAGGAAGGATCGTGATTATTGGGGACGGCTCGTCGAGTCCTCGGTGGGGGCGCACTTGTTGAACGGCGCGGAAGGAACGATGTTGGAAATATATTATTGGCGCGACCGGGGACACGAGGTCGATTTCGTCCTGCAAAGCGGAGATCGGATCGTACTCGTCGAGGTCAAGAGCGGGCGAGCGAGAGCGGAGTATTCCGGCATGAACGCATTCGCAAAAAACTTTCGACCCTATAGAAGGCTTCTCGTCGGAGGGCAGGGAATTCCGCTGGAGGAGTTTTTGGCAACGCCGATTTTGCATTGGGTGGAGTAATGCACTTCGGGACAACAGGCTATCGGACCTTTTCGGGGGCCTTCGAACAGCCTAATACAACTTGAAGGTTGCGTCCCCCCCGGAAAAGGCCTGGGCGTATACAGCTTAACGGGAGGGTTAGGCGACTTCCAGTTTACGCTTTGATGACCCGACAACCAATTTGACGGGGACTCCAGGTTCAACTCCTGGCCCCGCTGCCAACATGACGGCACAGCAGGAGGGGTACGGTACCCGAAACTCAGGACGGGCCTGTATCCCGCCATGGGCTGGCTCATCCTTATCGCGGTAAAACCATTATGGCTCCGTGTGCCAACGTGGGGTCTGTTCTGGCTATTGGCAGGTGGGATCGCATATACGGTGGGTAGGGAGATGTAGTATTTTCTCGCACCATTTCTCGGCAAACATTTTCCCATTAAGGCGCTTCCTTTCCACCGAAAGCCATTACTAACAATGGCATTGCCTTTCATATAGAGCATCTACGTTCACACCATCCATTGGTGCGAATATTGCAGAAATTTCGCAGAATCTTAGGAGGGCAAGATGAAAGAGATCGGGAAGAACGATTGGTTGATTAATGGGTCCGGTTGGACCGAGGAGGAGGTGCTAAAAGGAAAAATGTGCAAGGAGCCAGAACGGAGGCCGTTAAAAACCATAATGGTCTACCGGATGGATATTAAGAACATGCGGAAAGAACCCATCGGGATACTCATTGAGCGACGAAAATCAGAACGAGAGAATAACGCTGTCGGCATGTTGCGTTTGGCTCGAAAAAAATTTGCCAAAACGGAGGAAGAGTCTAAAAGGATTGTCATCGGTGATTACGTTTGATATCGGCAGGCCATTGTAATGTATAAAACTTGCAAGCTTCGGGAGTAACCTTCCCCCCGATTCTTCGAAACTTTCCATGATTAAAATCCGGACTTGAAATCGCTTCCTTCGCGATGACGGAGACCGCCGGCCTTTGGCCCGGCCCGTGGTATCGTATTTCTGTAGGAGTTCTCGTTCCAGAGCGGGGAGACGTGGGTACCTGCAGGGTTTGTTCCCATCAATCCCGAAGCACATCCCAGGAGCTCGGCGTGTGCCTCAGGTGCATCAGGGAACGTTCTTCCGACGCCCTACCCATTGCCTTGATGGCACATGCCCGCAGCCGGATCGATCATGGATTGCCGATTCAGCCACCCAGGGATCCGGAAGGGATCGCATGCAATCTCTGCGTGAACGAGTGCCATATCCCCGAAGGGCAACCGGGCTACTGCGGCGTTCGGACCAACACCGGAGGAAAGCTGACCGGTGCAACTCCGTCGGAGGGGAAGCTCTCCTGGTATCACGATCCTCTCCCCACGAATTGCGTGGCCGACTGGGTCTGCCCCGGCGGAACGGGTGCCGGCTACCCCAGGTTCGCCCATTGCCGGGGTCCGGAATCCGGGATTGCGAACCTGGCCGTATTTTTCCACGCCTGCTCGTTCGACTGTCTTTTCTGTCAGAACTGGCAGTATCGACTGGGGACCCGTCGTCCGCGGACTACTCCCGTGGCGGCGCTCGTTGACGACGTAGGCGAACGCACCGCCTGCATCTGCTATTTCGGCGGGGACCCGGCGCCACAACTTCCCTTTTCCATCAGGGCCTCCCGGATGGCCCGTGAAAAAAAGAAAGACGCGATCCTCCGTTTCTGCTGGGAGACGAACGGCTCCATGCAGGAGCGTCTGCTGGATGAATTGGTGAACCTCGCGATCGAGTCGGGGGGGTGTATCAAATTCGATCTGAAGGCATGGGATGAAAACCTCCACATCGCCCTGACCGGGGTTACCAACCGAAGGACGCTGGAGAACTTTTCACGGGCAGCAAGATCGGCAAAGAGCCGACCGATCCCGCCTCTCCTTATAGCGAGCACCCTTCTGGTGCCCGGCTACATCGACGAGGAGGAAGTGGGGAAGGTCGCAAAATTCATTGCCTCCATCGACCGGGACATCCCGTATAGTCTCCTCGCCTTTTATCCCCATTTCCGGATGGTCGAACTCGAGCGGACGCCGAGAACCCTCGCGAACAGGTGCTGGCAGGCTGCGAAGGAAGCGGGATTGGAGAGGGTGCGGATAGCGAACGTCCATCTCCTCGCTTAGCCGAAATTGTTCGACGCAACGGTTGCATCAGGCCTGTTCCGGAGGGGCCCGGTCAAACGATAAGGGGGTCGACAGTGACTTCGAATGAGTTCGACGCGTTTCTCTCGGAGGTGCTTCCTCCCTTTGGACTGTGCCCGTCGGCGTACCGCCGCCGCAACATCAGGAGGCGCATCGTCCGCCGGATGGAATCGGCGGGGACCCACGAGTTCCCACGCTACCGGGACCTGGTGCTGCGCGATCCGTCGGAGCGGGAGGCGTTCCGCTCCCTCCTGGTCGTCACGATTTCCCGGTTCTTCCGGAACGCGAGGGTGTTCCAGCTCCTGTCCCGGGAGGTTTTCCCTCGCCTGGCCGCGAAAGGGACACCTGCGGCCATCTGGTCCGCGGGATGCGCCGCCGGGGAAGAGCCGTACTCGCTCCGGATTGCCTGGGAGGAACTGCCCGGAGAGAAGCCGCCCATCCGATTGCTTGCCACCGATATTGACGCGGTGTCCCTGGAGCGCGCTGCGGCAGGATGCTATCCGCAAAGCAGCCTCCGGGAGGTCCCCGACGCGCTCAGGAGGAGATATTTCAACCGGGAGGGCGATTCGTATTGCGTCCGCGAGGAGGTGAGATACTCGGTGTTGTTCCGAAGGATGGACCTGCTGCGCGACGGCTCCCCGGGACGATTCGGCCTGATCCTGTGCCGCAACGCGGCGTTCACCTACTTTGGCCCGGATCAACGACCCCCGGTCGCCGGGAACCTTGCCGCGTCGTTGGAGGAGGGGGGATACCTCGTCCTGGGCAGGACGGAAACCTTGCCCGAAAAGACCGCCGATCTCTTCGAGCCGGCCTTCCCCGCCGAGAGGATCTACAGAGTCCGGGAGGGTGCATCAAGATCGACTCAACAGGGCGGCTGGAGGCTCTGAGAGAGCCACGCCCCGCGGAATTCCCCGCGAGGTTTGTGATGAGCATTAACACATCTCGGACCGATTGGAGGGGGGCAGGTCAGTATTTGTATAAAGTACGCAAGTTATGGCCCTCTCCTGCCGATATTGAATATCGTTGTATCTCCTCAACGGTAGGATCTCGATGGCCCGAGAAAAGGGAATGGAGCAGAAGGCCGCCTTGGAGAAGCAGGAGCTTGGTATCCGCCTGCTTTCTTTGATAAACAACGTCCCAGGGATGGTCTACCGGGGACATCCGGACTGGTCGTTGTCCTTTATCGGTGCCGAGGTGGAGCCGGTTACCGGTTATTCCGCCGAGGAGTTCACGAGCGGGGCCGTAAATTGGCCGGGGATCATCCACCCGGATGACCGGGAATGGCTGAAGGAAACCTTCCGGGAAGCGGTTAAGAACCGGTTGAAAATCCTCCGCGTGGAATACCGGATCAGGCACAAGAACGGCGACATCCGGTGGGTCTCCGACAGGCGGCAGATGATGTACAACGAAACCGGTTCCTTCGATTATGTCGACGGGTTGCTTCTCGATATCACGGAGCGCAAGGAAACCGATCGAAAGCTTGCGGAAAGCGAGTACCGGTTTCGCACGATCGCGGATATGGCGGTCAACGGGATGCTCACCGCGGATTCGAGGGGGAACATCGACTTCTTCAACCGCGCCGCGGTGCGCCTCTTCGGATATGCATCCGAAGAGGTCATCGGGAAAAATGTGACGATGCTCATCCCCGAACGATATCGGAACGCGCACAAGGCGGGCCTGGAACAGTACCTGAAGATGGGGGAAACCCGAATCATCGGCAGGACGGTCGAACTGAACGCGCTGAGGAAGGACGGGACCGAATTCCCGATCGAACTCTCCATCGGCACTTGGGGTCCACGGGAGGCCCCATCGTTTTCCGCCATCGTCCGCGACATCACCGACCGGAAGCGGGCCGAGGTCGCCTTGCGGGAATCCGAGAAGAGGTTCCGCGGTATTTTCGATGCCGCCAATGAAGGGATCCTCATCCCCAAGGTGTCCACGAAGAAATTCGTGGAGGCCAACGATGCCATCTGCGAGATGCTCGGATACACCAGAGAAGAACTGCTTCGCTTCGGTGTAGAGGACATCCATCCTGCCCCGGACCTTCCCCATGTCATTGCGGAATTCAACAGACAAAACCGGGGCGAAATACGGGTCGCCGAAAACCTGCCCGTGAAGAGAAAGGATGGCAGCGTATTCTACGCGGATATCAGCGCGAATCCAGTCGAGTTTGGGGGAGAACAGTACCAGATCGGCATATTCCGCGACATCACCGATCGCAAACGGACGGAGGAGGAGCAGCAGATCTTCATGTCCCTCGTTGAGCACAGCACCGATCTCATCGGAATCGCCTCGATGGACGGGAAGGTCTTACACCTGAACAAGGCCGGACAGAAGCTCGTCGGCCTGGACGGCTTGGAAGAAGTCCGGAAAACGGGGATTCAGGACTATTCCATGGAAAAGGACTCCAATACATTGGACAAGATGCTGGGGTCCCTCCACAAAAAAGGGACGTGGACGGGCGAGGCCAGGATCCGGCACTTCAAGACGGGGACGCCGATCCCCATCGAGATGCACGCCTTCGTCATCAAGGACGCGAAGACCGGGCAGCCGATCGCCCTCGCGAACATCTCTCGAGACATCTCGGAGCGGAAAAAACTGGACGAGGAGATGGCGAGGACCGATAAACTGGAATCGATCGGGATCCTGGCGGGGGGGATCGCCCACGACTTCAACAACCTCCTGACGGTGATCTTCGGGAACATCGCGCTGGCCAAGATGTACGCGAACCGCCAGAGCGAGGTTCACAAGCGGCTGGAGGAATCCGAGAAGGCGGCGCAACGGGCGAGAGACCTGACCTATCAGCTGTTGACGTTTTCGAAGGGTGGAGCACCCCTCAAGAAGACGATCTCGCTGCAGGATCTGGTGAAAGAATCGGCCAGCTTTGCCCTGCGGGGATCCAATATCAAGTGCGAATTCTCGTTCCCCGGCGACCTGTGGCCCGTGGAAGCGGACGAGGGACAGATGAGCCAGGTGCTCAACAACCTGATCATCAACGCCGCCCACGCGATGAGCGATGGGGGAACCCTCCAGGTGTACTGCGGAAATGTGATCGTCGATCAGGGTGACCTTCCGCTGGCGAAGGGCAAATACAGTTTGATTTCCATCATGGATCATGGGACCGGGATTCCGAAGGAGCACCTTTCGAAGATCTTCGACCCCTATTTCACGACGAAGAAGAAGGGAAGCGGTCTTGGGCTGTCGACAAGCTATTCCATCGTCAGGAGCCATGGCGGGCATATAACGGTCGAATCCGATCTGGGGATCGGAACGACCTTCAAGATATACCTGCCGGCCTCCGAGGAGGGAAAACGGCTGCTGCGTGCCGAAGAAGAACGGTTTGTCACGGGGAAGGGGAGAATCCTGGTGATGGACGACGAGGAGGCTGTCCGGGAGGTCGCCCGGGGGATGCTGGAGACCCTTGGTTACTCGGTGACGCTGGCGAAAGACGGGACGGAAGCGATTGAAATCTATCAAGCGGCGATGGCGTCCGGGGAGCCATTCGACTCCGTACTTATGGATCTTACGATTCCGGGCGGCATGGGCGGCCAGGAAGCGGTAAAGAGGCTCCGGGAAATCGACCCGAACGTTAGGGCGATCGTTTGCAGCGGATATTCCAACGACACGATCATGGCGAACTATCAAAGATTCGGTTTCCGCGCCGTCGTCCCGAAACCATACCGCCTGACGCAGTTGAGCGGCACAATCAGGGGTGTTCTCTCGGCGCCGCCTTGAAGCTTCTGGTCTTGAAGTCCGGCGCCACGAAGGCACGGATCGAAGAGGCGATGATAGTGCATGTCCTCGCCCAGACGGAACGGATCGGGCTTTACAGGCGATAGGGGCAACCTTTCCTTCATGATGAGGAGGGATTTCGGGTCAGAAGCTGATGGTGAAGCTGATCTCCGGGTAGAAATCGCTGCAGGAATGGTAGGAGCTCTCGTTGCAGTTCAGGTAACTCTCGTAGACCCCCCCCAGACCGAAGTGCGTGTTGGGGCCAACCGGCAGGTATGCCCCCCCACGCACACCCACCGAATTGAGGTCGGAAAGGTTTTCGATGAACACGCGCCGGAAGAACACCCCCACGTAAGGCTGCACCGTGGGAACCTGGGTGAAGACGTATTGCGCACTCGGTGTGAGCTTGTAAATGCCGGGGGTATTGCCGAACCAGGACTCGAAATTCAAACCGAGTCCCAGGCCCTCAAGGACATAATAATTCGCGCCCACCCCCAGGACGAGATAGGACTGGTTGAATGCGGATCCACCCCCGCCGAAGACCGAGAGTTGCGTGCTTCCCTGCCCGAAGGACGTCCCCGCCCCCACCCCCACTTCGGCGGATCCCCGTTGAGGAAGGAAAACCGACATCACCAAGAGGGCGGTGGCCAGTGGAAACCAGAGGACCCCTTTTTTCATGCGGGGGATGGTACCATCGGGACGGAAAGGGTGTCAATGCGACCAGGCGGATGCGGCCATTTTCATGTTCCCTTGATGCCAAGGGCTGCCACGGACCCGAAGGTCGATTCATACAAGTTGTCTTAGCGGAAAGGGTAACCGATCTCCAAGCTGGGTTTGTGACCGTCCAGTGACCAGAATGCAGGAACCTTTGAGAAAATCCCCTCGTCCAGTTGGTCTAAAAACGGGGAGCAGGTCAGCGGAGGTGACTTCGCTGTGAGCAAGCAGGATCGGCCAGCCGATTTCCGCGATTGCAGAGTGCTGTTCATCCTTCCTTGTAATGCTGCCGCATGTGTAGGGAACTATTTTTCCGCGGAAGTCTACAGTATGAGGAACTGGAACACTTGGCTAGAGGCCGATTCCCACCTGAAAGATCTCAGGGAAAAGGGCCTCATCAGGCTTGCGGCCGCTGACAGTTCCACCATTGAAATCCGCCACGATGACCCTCTTGGCGCAATTGTCCTAGAAACGGAAATGCATCGCGTAATCAACCCGACGGGAGAAGATTGGGGAGCGCCTTCCTGGAGATGGTATCGCCCGACAAGAGCCGGCTGTTGGAAAAATCTGGACATACTTACCGATGCAGTTATCAGGGGAGTTCGCAGGGTCTCGGAATTCGGTATCGATAATGTAATCGCTCTTGTGAACCCACGGGCATATTTTCTCGCTCTTGCGGCGGCCGTCGCAGAATGTAACCTTTTGGGGAAATGGATTCTCTTTCGAGTCCCGGCCCATCCTCACCACCTAATTCCTGCTGTGAAGGAGGTGGCCCCGTTTGTCCGGTCGGTTGCTAGTGGAGCGAGAATTAAAGGCGGTATCTATCACGTTCCGCCGCTGTTTCCCTTTTTACAGGAGGAGGGAAAAAAGTACCGTCATATCCTTCCAAAGAGGTGGAAGGAATACGGGAGGATGCCGAGGTTTTCCGATGTGAATAAAAAATGGATGATGCTTGACCAACACCTTCGCGGAATGTCTTCAAATATCCAGGGAGGTTAGGAGTTAGACCCCCTACAGAAGCGCGATGTCGGGTTTTATTACATTGCATAGGTACGCCCATGTTTCTGCGTGACGGCGCCGGTGCTGCCAGTACCCCAGGTTCTAAGTCAGGGCCCTCATATTATTACCGGGCTTGTTTGATCAGGACCGCTGTTCCGGGATAGATGTAGCCATCATCATCTGCCGTGATATCTCTCGAGTCCCTTGGGAATATCCAAGCAAGAGCGCATTCATTTCCGGCGATACCTGTAAGGGCGTCCTGCACCGCCTTGATTCGTTCACCCACAACCTCGTTCTCAAGGTCAGACGGTGGTATGCGTGGAACGATAAAAGCAATCCCTATTAGAGTTTCTCCGCCTTGATGCTCTGAACGGTTTTGTTTGGAATCTTCACAGGCTTCCCCGAGATATTCCCGCACATTCAATTCCATGTCTTGAGTTCGGCTTCCCGCATTCAGCCAACACTGCTTTGCCTCTGCCACATATTTTTTATTTCCAATGCTGAAATACAGGTCACACCGGCCGAGGGCGTTTCTGCGGTCCTTCCGCTTCCTGCTCGAGTACTCTTCGAGAGCTATGCCTCCGGCATTCCATACAGCTCCCGCAAGGGTGCTGATCGATGCGCGCTCGTTATACCACCAGGGGCAATCTTTCCCATCCCAGAACTTGATCATCTTCCTGTTCAGGTATGTCCACTCCCATAGGAGTTTCTCGAGTTTCTTGAGGTGGCCCGGGAATACTTTCTCCGCGGATACTTGCATATTACCTCCCTATTGTTACTTCCTCATTATTCGGCTGACCTTCTTCCAGATTCTTGGACATTCCTAAAGTTATAATTCTCGGCAAAAGCGGTCCTCCAGTCGGTGAAAGCGGAAGTTGGTTTTCTCATGCTGTCGCCTTGGATTGCGATGCCAGTACAAATCCCCAAGCCGATAGAATGCACGAAAAGATGAGACCGGGAATCGAGACCCAGCGCGGAACGGTCCAACCAGCGATTGTGATTTCCCATCCCAGGATCAAGCGCAATATATGTGCCGTAGCGACCACGAAGAACACCGCGCCGCAGACCAGGAAGTATGTCTTCTGACTTATGTGCCGCCTCCAGTCCGAAGGATTCTGCCCCATCTCCAATGATAGGTCTACCCGTATCTTAGTGTAATAAACCTGGAAACGTCTCTATCGGTTATTGGAGCGGAAAGCCGAATGGCCTGCAAACCCCGTGCAAACAACGGACTTCCGAGGGGTGAAATTACCTGATCCGACTGCGATTTTCACATCCCTTGTGTACTGTCTGTGGATTACCCTGTGGAAATTCAGGGCGGTTCTTATCGCGGTTGATCTTTCAACAGACTGCCTAATTTTTAGGCGCTCCATCGAGCCGCAGATTCCGTGGATTGACGTACACAGTCATTGCATGAAGTAACAGCAGAACGCAAACCCGGCGCAAACGGATATTTATTGTCAGTGGACCCCACACAACTCTCATAGTTCTTCTCTCTCTTGCGGACACTCACATGGGACCGGCTTTCCCTGTCGGTGTTGGTTGACGAATTCCACGACGTCCTTGGGAACGAAACGCACCGTTCGGCCGATGCTGATGCTGGGAAGCTCCTTCCGTTTCGCAAGCGTGTATACGAACCACTTGGAGCACGCCAGCATTTTGGCGACCTCCTCCGCACGCAGGAGGCGGATTGGAGGTGTTTCCGTCGCTTTCATCTGAACCCCTTTCCCTCATGTGCTCCTCGGTGATGGGCCCAAGGAAGTGATGACTGCAGTGGACGCAGTGTGACAGGAAGTGACAGTAGGGCGCAAACCCGGTGCAAACGGAATGGACACCCCTTAGGATCTAAGACACCCGCAGCTCAGCGATGATCTCTTCGTGACGGTAACGCTTTTTCAACATGCCTGCTTCCTCCTCGAATCGGTCTGAAAAGCATTAACACATCTCGGATCGATTTGAGGGGGGCAGGTCACCATGATTTTGATAGGACCTTCGGGTTGTCTCAGAGCAGGTCGCAATTTTATTGAACTAGAGGCATGGTGTACCGACCCGGGGAAATGGCCTTCTAACAGCCTAATACAAATTGAAGCTTGCGGCCCACCCAGAAAAGGACTTCGCGTATACAGCTTAACGGGAGGGTTAGGCGACTTTTAGTTTACGCTTTGATGACCCCACAACCAATTTTACGGGGACTCCAGCATGAGCGAGCATGTCGACAAGGGAGTCAATGCTGAAGAGGTGGATCTTCCCTTTGTAAAGGTCGCTGACGCGAGGTTGAGTGACACCGAGAAGTTTTGCGGCCTCTGCTTGTTTCATTCCCTTTGCTTCAATCGTTTTGCGGAGGTGAATCATCAGGGTCGAACGGATCTTCAGGTATTCGGCTTCCTCAGAGGGGAAACCAAGATCCCGAAAAACGTTTCCGCTCGAACGTGTGACCTTCTCTTTCATGAGGCACCTTCCTTTATCCCTGGTCTCGTTGGCTACCGCGTTCCCTAAACAACTGTTTCAACCGTCGCCTGGCCAAATCGATATCACTCGCCGACGTTGCTCGTGATTTCTTCTGAAAGGCGTGAAGCACGTAGATCCCCTCGCTGAACTTCGCGAGGTATAAGACACGATGTTCAACGCGCGTGTGGATTCGGATTTCATAAACTCCTTGGCCAACGCTTGCCATCTGCTTCCAGTCTGGGGGTTCCAACCCCTTCTGGACGAGGTGTAGAAAGTGTCCTGCAAGGCGTCGGGCATCCTCTGGAAACGATCGGACATCGTCGAGCGACGATGCGACCCAGAAGATGGATTTCTCGGACACAAGGTGAGTATACAAATATTTGTATATTTTGTCAACGTCGCCTAAGAACCGGCTGGAGAGAGCACCCACCGGGTTTTTGGGCCCAGTGGGTGTTTTATTTCGAGAAAAAGTTGCTCAAATCTTGTGACCAAATTGTGCCCACGAGGAATCAAAGTCGTTCGAAGCGCTTCGCAACCTATTAAAATCGTTGAGGAAAATTTTGGCCGATTTCCTCAATGAAAAGCGAAAAAGCCAATTAAATCAATAATATCAAGTACTTACGGCCGAAACTCATAACCCGAAGGTCCCAGGTTCAAATCCTGGCCCCGTTACCAGATAAAAACAGGCTGCGGGAAAAACGGGCGGAGGGATCGTCCCTGTTATTCCGCATCCAGAGCCTTCAAGGTGAAGTATTCGATCTGTCCCGGGGGATCGAAAAACACCACCATGAAGGGCAGGGACTTACCCGCCGGGATGTCCCGGTTCACGTTCCTCTCCCCGTATCGCACGCCCAGTAATCCTTCGATCACCGCCCGATTCGCATAACGCAGCATCGTGTTGTCGACCAGGTTTGCGGCGAAGACCGTATTGTACACAAGCGCCTGGTTGTCCTTGCCGATGAGCGTCGCTTGAACGCGGATTCCGCGACTTGGGCCTTTCCCGACGTTTGCGACCGTCCCCTCGATTACGAACAGGTTCCCGCCGATGAGTGTCTTCGCGTAGGACGACTTCAGGTCGCGGATCTCGTAAGCCGGTTTCTCCACGGCGCGCGCCGAATTCCCCGATCCCGACGGCGGGAAAAACTTGCGCAGCAGTTCCTGTGCGGGCTTCGTGTCCCGAAAGAAGAATGCGCCGCCGGCCAGCAGGAGGATGCCCGGTGCGATGAGGAGGAAGATGGTGAGCATGGACGGACCGCGGCGATAGGAAGCCCTGAGTCGCCGTTGAAACGAGGCCATCTCCGCCGCATGCTCTTCCCGGGAGGAATCCGGCTCCGGGGCCTTGTCCGTAACAACTGGCCGAAGGAACAGTTCTTTCAGCCGGGTATCCAACCTTTCGGGGTGTCCGGAAGGGACCATCGCCGCTTCCGGTTCCCCCGCGGGTGCGGCATCCGGCGCGTCCAGAGGCGGAACGGTTTCCATCCAGGGGGTGGGCTGTGCGTGCGTCGGTTCTTCTTCCGGTACGGTATCGCCCGGCTCGAAAGTGGGAACGTTCGCCTGCGCCTCTACCGGAAGTTCCACCTCCGCTGGCACATGCGCTTCCGCAACGGGCTCGGGTTCCGCTTCCGATACGGGTACGATTTCCGATTCCGATTCGATGCTTGCGGAAACCGGTGGAATCGCTTGTTCATCGGGGGGGGAGGAAACCGGCTCGGGCCGGACCGCGCCGGGCACCTCGGGAGCCGGGGAGACCGGTGATGCCTCCGGGTGCCGCACTTCGATGTGCCCGCCGCACTTGCGGCAACGGATGCGGGCCCCTTTCGCATCCTGAAAAAGCGCGTGGTTCATGCGGAAGCGGGCTCCGCAGCCCTCGCACACGATGACCATCGATGACACTGCAAGCTCCTGTCGCAGACGTTAACCCATTATCCGTATAACCCACTCAGTATACTCGCATCAAGACCGGCAGAAACCCTAAATCCCGTGCGCACGGCCAGCGTGACGTCGGCGCGCCTGATCGTGAATCGTTCGGCTTCAGGCCTCTCTACCGCGGATCGTAGTCCGGGAACGGATCGGGTGAGAAGGGGAAACCGCACGGACTGCAAACCCCTTGCAAACAATCCCCTTTTTCACCCAAGGGTCAAAAAAACGAAAAAAGGGAACTTGGCGCGCAGCCAAGTTCCCTTTCATTACTCCCCCGGAGCACCGAAGCATGCCGTGCCGGAAAAACCGTTACCGGTTGGAACCCGCTACTCGCCGAGAATCAGGACCTCTACTCTTCGGTTCTCAAACCGGCCTTTCTCCGTCTTATTATCCCCGACGGGGTTGGCCTTCCCTTTTCCCATCGCCGTGATCCGGTCGGCTTTCACGTCGCCCTTGTCCACGAGGTACTTTTTCACCGCCTGCGCTCTCCGGTCGGAAAGTCCAAGATTGTATTTGTCGCTGCCCTGGTTGTCTGTGTAGCCTTCCACAGAAATCTTGGAGTTCGGGTACTTCTTCACGAAAGCAACGGCTTTCTCCAGCTCCGGGATCGCCGCTTTCCGGATGTCGGACTTGGCCGTGTCGAAGTTGATGTGGAGGGTCAGGCGATCGATCACCTTGGGAGCGGCAGGCGGAGCCTCTTTCACAGGTTCTGGCAGGGGAGGCGGCGGAGGATTCACGATGATCGTCGTCGATGCCGTCCGGGAGCCGCCATCGCCTGTCGCGGTGATCGTATATATCGTGGTGCTGGCGGGGCATACCTGGCGGGTGCCGCTCGGGTCCATGCTACCGATCCCCTGGTCGATCGATGCGCTGGATGCGTTCGTGGACGACCACGACAGCGTGGCACATTTGCCCGCCTCGATGGTGTCCGGATTTGCCGAGAGCTTCACCAACGGCGCTGGTTTGACTTGCTTCGCCTCCCAGCAGGGTGTCGTCTTGGCAAGAAGATCATCGGCGGCCTTGTCCGCTGTCTTGATGAAAGGTTGTGCCGTCTCCCAGGGCTCGGAAGCCTCGTGACGGGCATAATCGAGTTCCACCTTGGCGTTCGCTAGTTCCTTGGGAGCACATTCCTTCGCGCCCATCCGTTCCGCCTTTGCGATCTTTGCCGAGATGCCGTCAAACTGGTCGATCTCGCCCTTCGTCAGTTGGCGGGCACCACAACCCACAGCAAGAAATGCCGCAAGAAGAACCATAACGAAAAGGAAAAGATGTCGATTCCTCATTTCGTGCCTCCCCCCGCCTTTTCGAGCGCCTTGGCGGAATAGGCCTTCGATTCCTTCGTGAAAGTGTTGGCCGCCTTGCAGTCCCCTTCTTCCGCCTCGAGACTCGCCTTGTTGAGGTAGCCTTTCGCCGCGTAGTACTCGAACGGAGTTTTGGCTTCCGCACCGGCGGCCTTCGCCTTGTCCAGCGACTCCCGGGCGTTCTGGATCGCGTTGGCCGTCGCGCAACCGGCAGCCAGACCGGCGATCAGAACAATCGCCATTAAGACAACCCACGGTCGTTTCATCGTACCCCTCCTTTTAAATAGGTTTGCGTCCCTGATGATCCCAATCATCACCGCTCCTGCCGATGAAGGGCGATATCCAGTGCCATTTCACTCTAAGACGGGGTTCTCTTCAAGCGGATTCCCCATGTTTCGTTTTGTCCTTGTCTTCTTCGGACAGCAAGCCAACCTCTGTCGGCTCTTGAGGGCTCTGGACAACCATCCCTGCCTACTCCAACACCTGATATTTGAGGGATCCTCGAACTGGAATTCAAAGGGTTTTATGGACAGGTGGCCCGCCCGAAGGTAACCGTTTCGGGTAAACATCGGAACCGCTTCTTCCGAAAAGATATTTTAGGAAGAGGGTCTGGCCGCGTGGAAAGGGGGATCCGTGATTCGCGAAAGGGAAGGGGATGGCGGGATCTGAATCGAAGAGGGCTACGGTTTACAACAAGCCGGGGGAAGGGGTCCGAAAGATGGAAGCCACCCGGTGGCTGGCCGCACTCTTCTTCTTAATCGTTATGTTCGCTGGCACCTACCTATACAGCAAGAACGGCAAGGCGATTGCAACATTAGGTTTACCTGTCACCGTCGTTGTCGGTGTCGGGGTTCTCTATTGGGTAAAAGCAATGGGCGACAAGGCGGATAGGTACTCCAAGAGAGCCGTCGATGCTAGGCGCGGAGCTGAGGCCGAAGAAGCAGTTGGCAACCTGTTGGGCGAACTCCCGGCGGGGTTTTTCGTCGTGCATGACTTGAAATCTAAGAGAGGGAACATCGACCATATCGTCGTCTCCACGAAAGGGATCCTCACCGTCGAGACGAAGAGCCACAAAGGAGTCGTCAGCTGTGAAGGGGAGGAGTTGAAGCGCGACGGGCAACCCTTCGAAAAGAACGTTATCAAGCAGGCATGGGCGCAGGCATATTTTATCCGTCTTCTTCTCATCAGCCACGGGATATCGGCACCCAACCCGCAACCGGTGCTCCTGTTTGCCAATGCCGATGTACAAGTGCGAAAACCGGTAAGGGGCGTGGAAATCATCAGCAAGCGATATCTTCCCGTCTACCTGAGGCGCTTGCGGACACGCATGACGGCCCAAGAAGCGGAGAAGATTTTCGGTATATTGAGATTATCGCAAACGCAGATGTTCGTTTGATCTCGTCCTGGAACGCCCCCTTCACAGTTAATCCTTGATCTTCCAACGCTTGTATCTTCTCATCCGTCTTCTTGCTGTTTGGGAAATGATACAGTACAACCTGCCGATAATTAAATGTGCCCATTGAAAACTATAAGGGAATAGATAACAGTTGACATTTGTAAGTGTATGCAATAAATTGATAATCAATGTTTTGCAAAATGGACTTCCGGAAGGAATTGGATTATGTTGTAAGTTAGCTTAGGTAATATAAGTGATTACTTTAGACCATAATACTGGCCAACTAATTTAAAAACATGAGGAGGGGATTGATATGTTGGTAAGCAAAAAGATAGAAAGTAATGTCATGTCTTTAAAGTCCCTTCAAGGAAAAATTAAATTCGAATTTTCTGCCCCGGAGGCGAAGGAAGTTTTCTTGGTAGGGAATTTCAACCAGTGGAATACCCAAGCGAATCCGATGAAAAAAGACAAGAATGGAATTTGGAAGGCAACTCTCTCCCTTGAACCGGGAAGATACGAATATCGTTTTATTGCCGACGGCAACTGGGAGAACGATCCTTCTTGTTCTTGCTTCATCGCTAATGAATTCGGAGGCACGAACTGCGTTCGGATTGTAGCGTGAAGGGTTGACCCAATCCCAACTGACAAAGGTCACCTGGTATGAGCTGCGGGCGACCTCGGCGTCAGAGAAGAGAAAAGAAATGCGGTCAAATTGGCAATCGTCGGGATTTTCATGTCCCGCCTCCCACCTCGTGAAGTTCGGTCTCGCGGCGAACCCGCTTCCTTAGACGCCTTCATAATCAATAGTTTGCGTTCGGTTTGGCGCTACTCCTAACTCGCAGGATCCAGGATCGAATCCAACCAACGGTCTCAATTAAATCAATAGGTTATGGGCCAATATGCCCACTTTTATTCATCGGATATAAGACTCCACTTAACCGCCTTACCCGTTGAGGATATCCCCGGCGATTCTTAATGGATTAAATATTTTCTTGTTATCAGGTACTTATGTGCATTTTGCCGTGTTCGTGCCTGCATTTGGACGGGGATTCCGACGTTCCGGCTGCTATTCGCATGGATAGGGTTCGTGGGGTATAATAATTAACCGAAAGGGAAAGACCAAAGGGATAGCGCGATTGGCTCCGGCGACAGGGAACACTTTGGGGCCTCCGTCCTTGGAACAGGATCAGCAGACAGTCGGTCTTGGAGATTCGCCATGCGGGAGAGAAACGGTGTCCGGTACATCATCAAGGTATTCGAGGCGCAGTGGGACCAGCTCCACGACGAAACCGTCAAGCCCTTTTTCGAGCAATTGAAACGGGACACGAACGAGACCTACATGCGGCGCAACGGGGTGCATCATGAGTTGAACGGACATGATGCGTTGTTCAGCTACATCGTCTTCCAGAACGCGGAGGGATTGAAGGATGCTCTTTACCGGTACGACCAGGGGGTGGACCAGCGCAGGAAGATCGCCTATTTTGCCTGCCACGGGAAGCGAGGGGTCATCAGCGCGGTGCAGGACATCAGCCGCCGGCGTCTAAAAAACATACTGGCACCCCTCACGAGTTACGACGGGCTTTACTTCGGAGCCTGCGATTTCGTCAACAGGAAGACGGCCGAGGTGCTGCTCGGTGGCGCGCAATCCACGTGGATCGCCGGATACGAAAGCTGGACTCCATGGCTGGAGGGAATGTTGTGCGACATGATGTTTTTCCGGCTCCTGCTGAGCGGGCGGTTCGTACGTCCGAAGACGAATGCCCGATGGGAGCCGATCAAGCGGCCCGACGAGGTGGCGCGCCGATTGTATGAGCAGTTTCCCCAGGCCATAGACCTTCGTTTTTCGTTATTCTACCGGAAGCCGGAACGGATCTGCTCCACGCTGGAAGAACATTTCGGGAAGGAAAGCGGAGTGTCGTAGTCTTGGCGGAAAGAGTACCCGGTGCCCAGCCGGGGCCTATGACCGTATTGTGACCGTCGGTTCCCTGGAACGTTTCACAACGTTCCGAGGTAGGACCGCTGGACGTACTCGCTTTCCCGGAGCTCCTTTCCCGTGCCGGAGAGCACCGTCCGCCCCGGCTTGCGTTGATATAGTATCCGCGTATTCGGGGAAAGGGAAAAATCGAAGGCATGAACCTGGCCCAACTGCTTTCCGAAACGGCATCCAGACACCCCGACAAACCTGCCATCGTCTTCGAAGGGACGTCCCATTCCTACCGCGCATTCGACCGTCAGGTGGAGCGCTACTCGGCCATGCTCCGGGCGGAGGGCGTCGGGAAAGGGGACCGCGTCGCCATCCAGCTTCCGAAGAGGATGGAGTTCCTCTTCCTCCACTTCGCCATTCTCTCGGTCGGCGCGATCACCCTTCCCCTCAACGTGGATTACCGGGCCGGGGAGGTCGAGTATTTCCTGTCGGACTCCGGAAGCTCTCTCTTCGTCACGGATGGAGAGAGATTCCTGCGGGCTGCGGATGCGATCCGCGGTCTGCGAGGGATCCGGACCCTCCTCGTGGACGGGGCCGTCATGGAAGGGGCGGGCAGCCTGCCGGACCGGCTTGCCCGCGCGCCCGCGACGTTCCAGCGGGTCTATCCGGCCGACGGCGACGACGTGGCCATGATCTGTTACACCTCGGGCACGACCGGCAGGTCCAAGGGTGCGATGATCACGCACCGGAACCTCGTGTCGAACATGCTGGCCCTTTCGGAAGCATGGGAGTGGACGGAGAAGGACGTGCTCCTCCATGTTCTTCCCCTGTTCCACGTGCATGGGTTGAACGTTGCGACGCACGGAAGCCTGTATGCCGGCTCGACCATCGTCCTGCACGAGAAGTTCGAGCCGCAAAGAGCGTGGGAGGCGCTGGAGAAGGAACGGTGCACCCTGCTCATGGGGGTTCCCACGATCTATCAGAGACTCATGAACGAGTGGGAAAAGCTGGAGAGAAAACCGGACCTGCAGAAAATGAGGGTGTTCATCTCCGGCTCCGCGCCGCTTTCCGACGACCTTTTTCACCGGTTCGAGAAGGCCACGGGATTCCGGATCCTGGAGCGCTACGGCATGACCGAGACGGGCATGAACACGTCCAACCGCATCGACCCGGCCCATCGGAAGGCGAAAAGCGTGGGTTTTCCACTGCCGGGCGTTCGAATCCGCGTTGTCGGAAGCGACAGCAAAGACGTCCGCCCGGGGGACGCAGGGGAGGTGTGGGTCCTGGGGAACAACGTGTTCCTGGGGTACCGGGGGATGCCCGATAAGACGCGGGAGTCGTTCGTGGAAGGCTGGTTCCGGTCAGGGGATCTCGGGTACCAGGATCCGAAAGACGGCGGGAGGCTGTACCTGGTCGGCAGGGCGAAAGAGCTGATCATCACCGGCGGCTACAACGTGTACCCGAAGGAGGTCGAAACCGTCCTC
>Ga0209323_10000762_pt1 | contig 21013 bp, 18 predicted proteins | sample Rifsed19ft2_FD_184014 | JGI IMG/M metagenome (GOLD analysis project Ga0209323, IMG submission 184014) | Soil microbial communities from Rifle, Colorado, USA - sediment 19ft 2 (version 2) | ecosystem: Environmental > Terrestrial > Deep subsurface > Rock core/Sediment | place: Rifle, Colorado...
GAGTAGGTCATCGCCAAGAGACTTTTTAATTTCAGTAAATCACAGGTTTGCTGTAGTAACGGCTTCGGCCGTCTGATTTTGGCCGATTTAGGGCCAAAAAGCAATTGAAATCGCCACTACGAAAGGTCCAAGTTTCGAATCTGTGATTTACTGAATTTTAATTAGTTCAGACATACAGCCGGGGTACACGGTGACCGATTCCACAAACAACCTCGTAATTGACAGTTCCCCAACGATGCCCAATCTCTTCTGCTGTAATCCTGCTTTTCTCTTGAGAGCCGAGGATCACGACCTCATCGCCTTCCTTTGCTTGTGGGGCACCATCGATTTGAATAGTGATTTGGTCCATGCAGACCCGACCGACGACTGGGACTTTACGGCCAGTGACTAGGACCTGGTTGCCTGGCTGTCTGCGGAATCCATCCGCATAGCCAACTGGGATGGTCCCTATACGCTCATAAGCACTGGTGATGTATTCATGCCCATAGCTGACACCCCGTCCAGGAGGTAGCAACTTTACCTGGGTGAGGATAGACTTCCAAGATAACGCAGGTCGAAATTCAGGGGGTAATTGGCAATCTTTCGAAGGGTGTAGACCATACAGGGCAATGCCGGCACGCACCAGGTTGAAACGGCTATTCGGGCGTGTCATGCTAGCTGCCGAATTGGCTGCATGGATGAAAGGGGGATGAATTCCAACAGCGGCGAGATCAGCTACTGTTTGTAAGAATATTTTTTCCTGAATCATACTCGGTTCAGGGTCTGCCTCGTCGGCGCGAGCGTAATGCGTGAAAACACCTTCGAATATGACATTCGCTTTACTTTCGATGTACCGGGCCAAAGCAAGCACATTTTGCGGTTGAATACCTAGCCGGCTCATCCCAGTATCTACTTTAAGATGTAGCTGAGCAGCTTTGCCGATATTAGCTGCCACAGCCGATATCCTCTCGACTTGATCTTTGTCCCAAACGGCAAGCGAAATCCGATTGGCGATCGCCTCTTCCAGGCGCCCTGGTGACGTGAATCCCAATTCTAAAACTGGCGAATCGAGACCTCCCTGGCGAATCTCCAGGGCTTCTTCAATTCTTGCTACTCCGAACCAAGATGCTCCACCCTGGATTGCAGCTCTGGCAATAGGGATAGCGCCGTGACCATAAGCATTCGCCTTGACAACTGCCATCACCTGCACACCAGTATGCTGGCGAATTTGTCGGACATTATTTTCGATGACTGCTAAATCAACTTCAATCCAATTTGAATAATTTTGACCGTCTTCCATATGTTAGTCACTCTGATTTGAGGTTTAATAACAGGATTGGGTGGAGCGCTTTTCTCCGTGTGCCATCTTCAATCTGAGATTGGCATGAGACGCCAGGGGCAGCAATGATAGTATGCGGGGATGCACCACGGATAGCCGGAAAGAGGGATAATCCCCCTACCCTCATGGAAATATCGTAATGTTCGCTCTCGTAACCGAATGCGCCAGCCATACCACAACAACCGGCGTCGATCACCGAGACCTTATATCCTACTGCTTCAAGCATGACCACCGTCGCTGCAACACCAACGGGATAGCCATCCTCTGCAGGAGATTGAGCTTTTTGGTAACAATGACCATGGAGTAAGACGGTCGTCCCAGTAGTTCTTAATGTAGAATTTAGTTCGGCTATACGCAATATTGGTGATTTCTCATCCCCTCTCGGGCGGACGAGAAATTCATCGATCAGATAAGTACGTTGAGTCAGCGCTTTAACTTTTTCGTCGCCTGGCAGTAAGTCCAGGTATTCTTCTTTCAAAGTATAAATCTCAGAGGGTTCAACACCAATCACCGGGATAAGATCATCGGGGTCAAGTCGCTTGATGGCCTGCAGGACCTTGAGCGCGTGCCGGCGAGCCTGCTCCAGAAACCCCTTGGAAATCAGAGTGCGCCCAGTGCCGATGACAGGCACTATCTTGGCCTGATACCCAGCGGCACTTAATGCCCGCAGCGCCGCCATCCCAACATGCGGATGATAATACTCGGTAAAAGGATCGGAGAGGAAAAGCACAGGCTCAGGGCAAGATTTAGGGGACAAGGGATTCTTGTGGTATGAGTGCTCGCCTAAATATTTTGATACTAAAGTGCTAAAAGAATGCTGGCTCAATGTGGGCAGTTGGCGGTTGGAGGATAAACCTAGGAATCGCTCCCCTACCCTACCGGTTAGAAGGTTACAGAGAATAAAATTCACTAACCAGGGGAAAGTTGATCCAAGGTGTGCAAGTAATTCGATGTAGGCAAATAAATAATCTCTTAGCGGATGGTGCCTTCCAGATCCGGAAGAATAATAGTATTGGAGAAATTCGTATTTAATCTTGGCCATGTCAACGGCTGAAGGGCACTCGGCTTTACAGCCCTTACAGGCAAGGCAGAGATCTAATGCCTCCTTCAAGACATCATCAGTGATGGAAGATTGTTGCAACCTGCCTGAAAACATGGCCCACAACAAGTTGGCTCTTCCCCGCGTGCTGTGCATTTCATTTCCTGTTGCTTGGAAGGATGGGCACATTACTCCATTTGCTTTTCGGCACACGCCAGCTCCGTTGCACATCTCAACGGCTCCCAGCAATCCACCCTGGCTGGTAAAGCTCAGAAAAGGTTGCCAGGTTGTGACTCGGCGCTCTGGACCCATACGCAAATTAGTATCCATACCAGGGGAATCCAGGATTTTTCCAGGGTTCATAATCCCCTCTGGATCAACAGCTTGCTTTAATTCCCGGAAAGCTGCCATTACTTCAGGCCCATAGGCTTGCTCCATCCATTCTGAGCGCGCCAGGCCATCACCATGTTCGCCACTCACCGCGCCGCCTAATCTCAATACCAGTCCAACCGCCTGTTCAGCGATCGAACGCATGGCTGTGATCCCTTGAACTGATTTAAGATTCAAGATCGGCCTGATATGCAAGCATCCAGCTGAGGCATGGGCGTAAAAATCGCCATGCGTACTGTGCTCGCTTAAGATGCGCTCCATTTCACGGACAAATATCCCTAAACGCTCTACCGGGATTGCCAGATCCTCGATGAACGGGACTGGCTTGAAATCACCCGTTCGCGACATTAAGATCCCCAATCCGACTTTACGCACAGCCCACACCTGACTTTGCGCTTTGGCGGACTCCGCTAATAAGGGCGGATTTCCTTCAACTACAGGCAGAGACTGAACTTGTTTGTGCAACTTCCCTCGATCGTCGCCAGCGAATTCGAGCACCAACATGCTGGGTGAATCTTGTCCTGAGCGTTCTGACTTCCCAACATGGGATATTAGCGGGTTTAGGAAGGCCAGCTGGTGGGCGTAGGCTGGCACGCTACGTGCCAGCTGAACCAAGGTTTCCGGGATGAGTTCGATGGCAGATGGACCGAGTTCGAGCAGATCAGGGACTGCATCGCACGCGGTTGCCAGGCTTGGATAAACCAGGATAGCCAAGAGAGTATAGCGAGGCAATGGCAACAGGCGGACGGTCGCCCGGCGAATGACTGCCAGCGTGCCCTCAGAGCCAGCCAGAAGAGGGGCAAGATTTAGGGTGTTAGAGTGGATAGGGGGATAAGGGAGAGGCGAGGATGATCTATTAGAATCTTCCCACTGATTACTAACTTCTGCCCACTGGGGTGGCTGAGATGAGGACCAAGGAAGTAAGTAATTCAGGTTATAACCGGAAGCGCGCCGCCAGGTGCCTGGCCAGTTTTGACGAATAGCATCAGCATAGTGGTCACGAATGTGGATGGCTGCCTGGTAAAAAGCAGATTCAAGATTAAAGTTTAAGCTCGCTCGCCGGTATGCTTCTTCTACCGTGACCGGCTCAAAGGTAGCCTGTGATCCATCTGCCAGGATAACTTCTGCGGAGAGCAGGTGGTCGGCCGCCATACCATACAAGATTGAGTGCGCCCCGCTGGCGTTATTGGCCATAACGCCGCCGAGAGTAGCGCGCTCGGCAGATGCTGGATCTGGGCCAAACTGCAATCCAAAAGACCCGGCTGCTTTGTTTAACGAGGCCAGGATAACTCCTGGCTCAACAGTAGCCGTTCTTTCTTCCGGATTTATCTCGACTTGGTGGTGCAGGTACCGGGAGCAGTCCAAGATGAGCGCCGGCCCGATCGCCTGGCCGGCCAGGCTGGAGCCGGACCCACGGGCTAGAATTGGAACTTTATAAGAAGCAGCGATCTCGACGCAAGCAGTTAATTCATCTATCGTGCGAGGAAAGGCAACGCCTAAAGGTTCAATCTGGTAGATGGAGGCATCAGTGCTATAGAGGATGCGCGTGGGTTTGTCGAAGCAAACTTCGCCGGTGATGGCCTTATTAAGGGCATTGTTTAGCAAAGTATTACACATTCATTTCAGACTCGCATCCGGAGCTCCCTATCTTTTCTGATTCTTCTTCATAACTATAACGTAAATGATGCCTAGATGCAATCTATTGAACTGTGATCTCAGGTCGGTGATCGCTAGATAATTGTCACATTGACGCGACTTTTGAATTGGGATACACTAACCGAACTTCAGCCGACTGCCTATGGCTTAAAGCTTAAGCAGTCGGCGGATATCCGTATGCTGTTCACATGTTCAAGGAGAATAAAACGAATATGAGCATCAGCCAGCTCGCCAGGTCAATTTCTGACTCACCGACGTTGAGGCTCAATGAAGAAGCTCGGCTTTTGCGAGAAATGGGACGTCCGGTGATCCATTTAGGGATCGGCGAGCCGAAGAACAAAGCCCCGATTACGGCTATCCTGAGCTCTGCGGCCAAGTTAAACTCCGGAGAGGTCAAGTACACCCCAACCGATGGCACGCCATCCTTGAAGAAAGCCATCATCCGCTATACAGAAGAGAATTACAACAAAGTCGTTGCCCCCGAGAATATTATTGTCACCAGCGGTGCGAAACAATCTCTGTATAATGTAATGTACGGCATTATCAACCCGCAAGATGAGGTGATCATCCTCGCCCCCTACTGGGTCAGCTATCCTGAGATAGTGAAAATGGTTTACGGAGTGCCAGTGATCGTTGCTTCAAAGGATGGAAGCTTCTATCCACGGATGGAGGATATTTTAGAGGCGGTCAGCTCGTACACCAAGGCGATTATCGTTAACAGCCCAAACAACCCTTCGGGCGCAGTCTTTCCACAAGAATTCATCGGTGAGATAGTAGAATTCTGTGAGCGCAAGGGGATTTACCTCATCATGGATGATATCTATCACAAGCTCGTCTTCGATGGAGTTGTCGCTGTACCTGCATATCAATTCACGCAGAATGATATCGAATCCACAAAGCTGATTATCGTGAATGGGGTATCGAAATTGTATGGGATGACTGGCTTTCGCATCGGGTGGTTGATCGCCGGTCGCAAGCTAGTCAAGGTAATGACAAACGTCCAGGCCCAGATCACCTCCTGTCCCGCAGAAGTCCTACAGGCAGCCGCCGAAGGAGCCCTGAATGGGATGCAGAGCTATGTAGAAAGCTTACGCTTAACCATAGAGAACAACCGTAATGTGGTCATGCAGGAACTCAAAACTTTTAATGGTATCCGGGTAGTCAAGCCGGAGGGCACATTCTATTGCTTGCCTGATTTCAGGGCATATACCAACAACTCAGTTGAGATGGCTGACTTCTTATTGAAAAAAGCACTCGTGGTAACTGTGCCGGGTAAGGAATTTGGCATGGAAGGTTATCTGCGTTTGAGCTATGCCGGCAGCGTTAAGGATATTACCGAAGGCATCGCCAGGATGAAGTGGGCGCTCGATCCCGCCTCCCCGAAGGAAATCTACATGGGAGATAGAAAGATGACCAGGGATTGGCTATGAATAACTTGTTGAATGTCAAGACTCCTGCAGAAAGGCAGGCTTTGGTGCTTCAGAGCGATTTCGGTCTTAAGAACCACGGCTTGACAAATTTACGCCTTACTTACTGGAATCTACCCCCAGAGGCACTGTATGAGGAGATCGTTTTTCGCACCGAGGGAATCATTTCGCAACAAGGTCCAATCGTCGTAAATACAGGTAAACACACCGCCAGGGCAGCCAGTGACAAATTCATTGTTCAGGAACCAACCACGCAAGATAAAATTTGGTGGGGGCAATACAACCAGCCTTTCAGTCCTGAGAAGTTCGATGAGTTATATGCTCGGTTGCAGGGTTATCTCCAAGGGAGAGATTTATTCATTCAGGACTGCTATGCCGGTGCCGACCCACGCTATGAAATGCCGATTCGGATCATTACTGAACTTGCTTGGCATAGCCTGTTCGCCCGAAATATGTTTGTGTTGCCGGCATCGACAGAAGAATACCACTATCATGTCCCCAATTTCACGGTCATCTGTGCCCCATTTTTTAAAGCTTTTCCTTCTATAGATGGAACCCCGGCGCAAACATTTATCATTCTCAATTTTGATCAACGACTATGTATCATTGGTAACACAGCCTATGGTGGGGAGATCAAAAAAGCTATTTTTACTGTTCTGAATTATTTGCTTCCCTTAGAGGGGATCATGCCGATGCACTGTTCGGCTAACATGGGCAAGGATGGCGACGTAGCTTTGTTCTTTGGACTTTCTGGAACAGGGAAGACAACCCTATCAGCCGACCCCAGGCGAAGTTTAATCGGAGATGATGAACACGGCTGGAGCGACGAAGGAATCTTCAACTTCGAAGATGGATGCTATGCCAAAGTGATCCAACTTTCACCCACTGCCGAACCACAAATTTACGCCTGTACCCGCAAGTTTGGAACTATTCTCGAGAATGTGGTGTGCGACCCGGTGACTCGAGTTATCGATCTGGATGACGACACTATAACTGAGAATACCCGCGCATCCTATCCGCTCAATTATATCGATCATGCGGTTCCGGAAAAGATTGGCAACCATCCCAAGAACATCATTCTGCTTACCTGTGATGCCTCTGGGGTGATGCCGCCAATCGCCCGCCTATCCATTGAGCAAGTACTTTATCACTTTATCTCTGGTTACACATCCAAGGTGGCCGGCACCGAGATCGGCCTGGGCAAAGAGCCAGAGATCACCTTTAGCGCCTGTTTCGGTGCACCTTTTATGGTCCACAACCCGAGTTTTTACGCCGACTTATTGAAGCAGAAAGTCATTCGGTATGGTGTGAACTGCTGGTTGCTCAACACAGGTTGGGTAGGTGGCACCTACGGAATTGGTAAGCGGATCAGCATTCATGATACACGGGCAATGCTAAACGCAGCTCTTGACGGATCGCTCGGTAATGTAAATTTTATTATGGACCCGATATTCGGATTCCAGGTTCCGAAGTCTTGTCCGGGAGTAAATGATAAAGTGTTAAATCCTGCCTCAGCCTGGCCGACTCATGAAATCTACATGCAAAAATATCGCGAACTTGCCTCGCGTTTCAGGGATAATTTCAAGAAATTTGCAGACGAATGCACCCCCGAGGTGAGAAACGCCGGTCCCCGTATTTGATCACAGTGCCCAAGCGAGCAAAATTCCCAAGATGGCGATAATAACCCCCAGGTGGAGGAGGAGATTTGTTGTCGCAAACCAGCCAGCTGATGGAAAGAATTGCAATACAGCATTAATAAAAACTAATAGAACACCGACCATAGGGAATAAACCCTTGCGGTGGGCCAAAAAGTCCGATGCAGTATCCAAGATTTGATTGAATTTTTTCAACATCATGTGTCAAAATCGGTCATAATTTCGGTTTCACATAGGGTTTGTAACGCCCCATAAGGCGAGCTGGTAGCCCTCCCTGGATGAGAACTCCTCCCTGGCGGTGTTCGATATAATCCACTTGACCTTGCTCGTGAATAATGGAAATCAATCCGCCCTCTTTATAAGGCAACAGAACCGTTATCTGAATAAAGTTCTCAAAGAGTTGTTCGCTAACCACCTGGAGAAGATCAACTATGCCTTCCCCTGTCAACGCTGATATTGCTACTGAATGGGGAAAATTGGCCAATGCCTGGCGAGCTTTTTCGGGGTTAGATAACTGATCTATTTTATTCAAGGCTATCAAGACCGGAATATGGTCTGCTTCGATTTCTATTAAAGTTTGGTAAACCGCCTTTGCCTGAGCCTGAGCATTTACATGGGTGATATCCACAATGTGCAGCAATAAGTCAGCTTCTGCGATCTCCTCAAGCGTGGCACGGAATGCGGCAACTAAAGTTGTAGGTAATTTCTGGATAAATCCCACTGTGTCCGTAAACAAAGCCAAATGTCCTCCCGGTAGCTCGACCCGCCGAGTAGTTGGATCGAGTGTAGCAAAAAGCTGGTCGGCTACATACACATCTGCATCTGAAAGCCGGTTGAGCAATGTGGATTTTCCTGCGTTGGTATAACCGACCAGCGCGATCACCGGGATGCGCGACTGTTTCCGCCGGGTGCGATATTGTTGCCGGTGGATGCGCACTTTTTCTAGCTGCTCTTTCAGGGTGCTAATCCGCCGGCGAATGTCACGCCGGTCAACCTCCAGCTGTGTTTCGCCAGGACCACGCAAACCCACACCGCCAACGCCTCCCGCACGTCCACCACCACCCCCAGCTTGCCGGGCAAGATGAGTCCAGGCCCGAGTCAAGCGTGGTAAACGATATTCGTATTGGGCTAATTCTACTTGTAACGCCCCTTCGCTTGTATTTGCGTGTTGGACAAAGATATCGAGGATCAAAGCGGTCCGATCCAGGACGCGAATATTATCGCTAAAAGATCTTTCCAATTCACGTAAATGACGTGGCGATAATTCTTCGTCGAAAAGAACTACATCAGCCTGAACTTCCTCAATCAGAGCCTTGACTTCCTCGACTTTACCGGTGCCGATAAAGGTTTTCGGGTTGGGGGACTCCAGGCGTTGGGACGCTTGACCAACGATGTCTAATCCAGCAGTATTGGCAAGCAAGCTCAACTCAGTCAGTGAATCCTCAAGCGTGAGGTACCCGTCGGACTGACGGAGTTCGACGCCGACCAAAAACGCGCGTTCGCGTGGTGGAGTGGTTGGTTCAGATGTTTTTGAAGGCATAATAGCTCAAATCTGGCTTATTGGATCGAGGATTTGCTTTGTATTAACCATTCTAAAAGGGTATCTCCGACGACTTGGAGGCTTTTACTGGAGACTTTGTCGAGTGTATCGGCTGTGGTATGCCAATATGGATAGTCGAAGTCAATCAGATCAACCGCAGGAATACCGGCTCGGACGAAGGGTATGTGGTCGTCCAATAAGCGATGTTTGGGTGATGGGATAAACTGCTCGTTGTATCCCAGTGAAGCTGCTTGAGTCCAGATGGCTTTTGATAATTCTTGGTCTGAGTTTTGTTCAAAGTGTATATTCAGATTTGAGTCTCCGATCATATCAATGATAACAACTGCGTCAGGGCGACTATCCAAATTTTCTACGAAGCTTTGGGAGCCTAATATCCAGTCCCATCCTTCAATATTGCCATTGTCCTCGGCATCAAAAAAAACCAACCAAATTGCTTTTGACAAATCAGGCGGTAAAACCCGCGCTAACTCTAACAATACGGCGACTCCAGAGGCGCCATCGTTGGCTCCAGGCACTGGTTGCAAACGTTTTGCGGGGTCAGGATCCTGGTCAGCGTGGAGACGCGAGTCGTAGTGTGCACCTAATATTAGAAAAGGTTTTTCCAGGTCAATCTGCTCTTCTCGTTTCGCTATAATGTTTTTTAGTGGGTGCCCCCATAAATTCGCCTCCGCGACTCGTGTCTGCCAACCAGCATTTTTTAGTTCCGATTGAATCCATATCACAATATTTTCGTGAGCCTTGCTACCTGGCGTTCGAGGGCCTAGATCGACTTGATATTGGACATCCCGATAAGCCCTTTGTCCATCAAACTTTATTGGAGTTTGATGCCTCTGGTTGATTAATCGGTAGATACTTATTATAACAATACTTGCCACAGTGAGGAGGATGATTGGCATTAGAATGGTGTTTGTAGTATCTGATTTGATTGACATGGTTTGATAATTTTACTAATTATGTTGGCTTAAGGTTGTTATTTGATTTTTGAATTGTGATTTGTGGCTATGCGTAATTATTAAGATAATTGTCGAAAGGGAAATTCTATAGCTCCTGAAAGCTCCTAGAACAACCCTTTTAGGGGTAGCATTTTTTGGAAAAGTGTGCTAAAAGTATAACCAGCAATTTCAAATTAAGACAGGAGAAAATACGATGTTTCAAGGTTTTGGCATCCCGGAGCTGCTGATCATTCTTGTGATTGTACTTGTCTTGTTCGGCGTCGGTCGCATCAGCAAGATCGCCGGTGAGATGGGCAGCGGTATCCGCGCTTTCAAAGATGGGCTGCAGGGCTCTGAAGATAAAAAGGACAAAGACGAAATACTTGAAGAAAACAGTGATGATAAGGAAACATAACGTCTGTTAATTTCTACGAAATAACTGCACATCCGAACCTGACCATTCATTATCTCGATTCCAATCCTGGAGGTACTCCCATCGTCCTACTCCTCCACGGCCTCGGAGCTACCGGAGAGTCATGGGCATTACAAATTCCGGCCCTAATTGAGGCCGGATTTCGCGTCCTGGCTCCAGATGTGAGAGGATTTGGAAAGTCCTCCTCCCCCACTGAGGTGATTACCATCAAGAAGATCGCCGATGATACAGCAGAATTCATGGAGCGTCTAAATGCTGTTCCTGCCTATGTGGTAGGTATCTCAATGGGAGGTACGATAGCTTTGCAACTCTCCCTTGACCACCCTTCCTTGGTTGGAAAGTTAGTGCTTGTCAACACATTTGCTATACTACATTCAAAACGATTTTCAAGTTGGATGTATTTTGGTTTAAGATTTTTTATGCTCCACACTCTCGGCTTGTCAGCTCAGGCACGGTTGGTGGTCAGACGACTATTCCCGAAATCAGACCAGGGTGCGCTTAGAGAGGCTTTGTACGCTCAAATAATTCAGGCAAACCCGCGCGCATACCGGGCAACCATCCGCGCTTTGGTGCGATTCAATGTTACATCACGCTTAAGGGAGATCCAAGCCCCCACTTTGGTGATTACCGGTGAGAGAGATAATACTGTCCCGTTAGAAATACAAACCGAATTGACAAAAGGAATTTCGAGTGCAAAACAAGTGATCGTCCCATACGCTGGTCATGCCGTGATAGCCGAGCAACCTGAAGAATTTAACCGGATCCTATTAGACTTTCTTCTATTTGGATAATTTTAATGACTAAATTCGAGAAAGATTGTATGAATTTCTAGTGACATATTGCACTATGGAAAAGCAAGGGAATATGGTATTTTAATAATAGCAATTTACTCATAGATTGAATTGTCATGCATGAACTTACAGTTACAGAGAACATCCTCGAGATCGCATTATGCCATGCTGCCTCAGCTCAGGCACGAAGGATCACAAGCCTGTATTTGGTGATCGGCCAATTATCGTCCATCATCGACGACTCTGTGCAATTTTATTGGGATATCATATCCAAAGGCACGCTCGCTGATGGTGCATGTCTACACTTCCAACGTATACCGCTCGAAATGGTTTGCCAGGCATGCGATCATCGATATTCTCCTCATGGAGAGGATTTTGCTTGTCCAGATTGCGGCAGCACAAAAGTGAAACCATTAGCCGGTGAAGAATTCTATCTTGAGGCCATTGACGTGGAGACAGATGGTTAAAAGGATTCCAATCGTTGAAAATATTCTCGGCGCCAATGAACGCCTGGCCGTGAAGAACAGAGCTGCCCTCGACGCGGCAGGCGTTTTCTCTTTGAATTTCATGGCTTCTCCAGGAGCTGGGAAGACTTCGCTTATCGAGATAACAATTAGGAACCTAAGCGAGCAATTACATTTAGCTGTCATCGATGGCGATATTGCCACCAGCCTGGATGCTGACCGTGCTGCAGCTGCCGGCGCGATCGCAGTGCAAATCAACACGGGTGGGGAATGCCATTTGGACGCGGCAATGATTCAAGCCGCGCTTCCCAAGCTGAACCTTCGTATGATAGATCTGCTGATTGTAGAAAACGTAGGCAATCTGGTCTGTCCGGCAAGTTTTCAACTTGGAACTCATAAAAGTATTTTGATCGCCTCAATTCCAGAAGGCGATGATAAACCCTACAAATACCCCGGTATGTATCGGGGCGTTGACGCTCTGGTGATTAATAAGATCGATTTACTTCCATATGTAAATTTCGATATGGACTACTTCCAGCGCGGGGTCGAAATACTCAACCCAGATTTAGTAACCTTCCCCCTTTCATGTAGTTCTGGCGAAGGCATTGAAGCATGGGTAAATTGGGTAACCACAGCGATTGAGCAACAACGATCATTCGTTGATTACAGATCTTAAGTGTGAATTATTGGCGGTAAAGGAAAATTGGTGAGCGTGTTGAGTGGCTTAAAGATCTTTATAACGGGTGTAGTACAAGGGGTTGGATTCCGCCCGTTCGTTTACGGTTTGGCAACTCGCCTGGATCTCAAAGGCTGGGTGAGAAACACCTCAGCGGGGGTTGAAATCGAGGTTGATGGCTCACCGAAAGCTTTGAAGGAATTCATCGATTCTTTGAATAAAGAGGTTCCCCCTCTAGCACGCATTAACCAAATCGTTTGTGAACAGCGAAGTGCGAATGGCTTTACCACTTTCGCAATCATCCATTCGGAACCAATCCCCGATGCTTTCCAGCCCATATCTCCGGATGTCGGTATCTGTCCGGATTGCTTGCAGGAGCTATTTGACCCGAACGATAGGCGCTATCGCTATCCTTTTATTAATTGTACAAATTGTGGTCCACGTTTTACGATCATCGAGGACATTCCCTATGATCGACCAAAGACAACTATGGCGACTTTTGAGATGTGTCCAGAGTGTGCAAGGGAATATCAGGACCCCCTCGATCGACGATTTCACGCCCAACCCATTGCGTGTCCTGTATGTGGCCCACAGGTTTGGCTAGAAGTTAGCGATCAGTTATCTATATTAAGTGGTCAGACTGGAAATAACGCCATTCAAACAGCTCAAGAGTTGCTCGCCCAAGGAAAAATCATAGCTGTTAAAGGGTTGGGCGGCTTTCACCTTGCTTGCGATGCCACGAATGTCGATGCTGTAAACAGATTGCGTGAAAGTAAGTTGCGCGTCGATAAACCGTTCGCCATCATGATGCCAGATATTTCAACAATATTAGACCAATGTATGGTGAATGATACTGAACGCCAATTGCTAGAATCGCACGAACGACCAATCGTTATTTTGCGTAGAAAACCTGAGTCGACAGTTGTTGCAGAGGTAGCCCCAGGGCAAGACACCCTCGGTGTGATGCTACCGTATACACCGCTACATTACCTTTTACTGACCGCAAATGGCAATTCAAAAACGGGAAATACCGAGACAGCAACCCAACCCATCATCCTCGTGATGACCAGTGGTAATCTGAGTGAAGAGCCGATCGCCACCGACAATCGCGAGGCGCAAGATCGTCTGGTTGGATTGACCGACGCGTTCCTAATGCACAACCGACATATCCGCACCCGGTGTGACGACTCTGTTATGCGAGTTTTTGACCGAACCTTGACGATGCCTATTCGGCGTGCGCGCGGTTATGTTCCTTTTCCCGTGTTATTACCCTGGCAATTCCCACCACTGCTGGCGGTTGGTGCTGAGTTGAAGAACACCTTCTGCATCACCCGCGATCGGTATGCCTTTCTGAGCCATCATATTGGGGATCTCGAGAATTATGAAACATTGCGTTCCTTTGAGGATGGAATTGCTCACTTCGAACGGTTATTTCGTATAAAACCGCAGGCCATTGCCTATGACTTCCATCCCAATTACCTTGCAACCCGCTATGCTGTTGAACGCGCTGAAATTGAAAAGATTCCTATCGTTGAAGTTCAACATCATCATGCCCATATCGCCGCCTGTATGGTGGAAAATGGACATATTGGCGAGCGTCCAGTGATTGGGGTCTCGTTCGATGGCACTGGATACGGGGCTGATGGCGCGATCTGGGGAGGTGAGTTTTTACTCGCCAACTTCAAAGGTTACGATCGCGTGGCTCACCTGGATTACATTCCACTCCCAGGTGGCGATAAGGCTGTACATGAACCCTGGAGGCTGGCTCTCACCTGGCTCGATCGGGCTGGAATCCAATGGGATGATGACTTACCACCTGTCAGGGCAGCGCTAACCACCCAGAAAACAGGAACTGAGGTGCTCGACGTTCTTCATAACCAGATTCGGAGTGGATTCAATGCCCCTCTGACATCTAGCATGGGCCGGCTATTCGATGCTATCGCAGCCCTGGCTGGGGTGCGCCAGCAGGTTAATTATGAGGCCCAGGCTGCAATCGAAATGGAAGCACTGGTAGATCCTGGCGAGAATGACTCCTATCCCTTTAATCTATCCATCGCAGCAGAAAGTATCCGGATAGATCCTATTCCAGTTATTCAGGCAGTGGTTCAAGATCATCGTGCCGGCATACCTATTGGAGTTATTGCAACTCGATTTCATGCTGGGGTGGCCGAGATGGTGTTGAAGGCCTTAATGGCTATACGCAAGATCCACAAGGTTTCTGAAGTCGCTTTGAGCGGTGGCGTTTGGCAAAATATGGTTCTCCTGAGGATGACATTCAATCTTTTGCAATCAAACGGCTTCACAGTCTACGTTCACCGTCAAGTTCCTTGCAATGACGGTGGCTTAGCACTTGGTCAGGTGGTGATCGCAGGCAAATCCTTCGTTGGAGGTAAACATGTGCCTGGGCATTCCCGGTAAGATTTTAGATATTTATCAATCCAATGGATTAAGAATGGGCAAGGTTGATTTTGGTGGTGTCGTTCGGGAAGCCTGTCTGGAATACGTCCCAGAAGCTCAAGTTGGCGATTACACGATCATTCACGTTGGTTTCGCAATCAGCTTGCTCAGTGAGCAAGAAGCGCTTGAATCACTCGCCTTACTGCGCGAGATCGGTAATTTTGAGGAAGAATTAGGAGCATGAAATTTATTAGCGAATACCGCGACGCTAGATTGGTCCTCCAAACGCTTTCTGAGATACGCCGAACTGTTACACAACCTTGGGTATTGATGGAGATATGTGGTGGTCAAACACACGCCATTATGCGCCATGGTCTCAACCAGCTGCTCCCAGAAGAAATCGAGTTAGTACATGGACCTGGTTGTCCAGTATGTGTCACCTCTCTTGAATTGATCGACAAAGCCCTGGCGATCGCTTCCCAACCCAAGGTTATTTTCACTTCATACGGGGATATGTTGCGTGTCCCGGGTTCGGACCGGGATCTCTTCTCAGTACGCGCCGATGGAGGGGACATCCGCGTGGTTTATTCCCCCCTGGATGCTGTTAAAATCGCTCAACAGAACCCCGATCAGGAGGTTATTTTTTTTGCGATTGGTTTTGAAACTACAGCTCCAGCCAACGTGATGAGCGTTCTACAGGCAAAATCGCTGGGATTAAAGAATTATAGCCTGCTGGTCTCTCATGTCTGTGTTCCACCCGCGATGCACGCCATCTTGAGTTCACCCTTCAATCGGGTTCAAGGCTTTCTGGCTGCCGGACATGTCTGCGCAGTGATGGGGTATTGGGAATATCCCCCCATTTCGCAGAAATATAAGGTTCCAATTGCAATAACCGGTTTTGAACCATTGGATATCGCCCAAGGCATCCTGGCTACGGTACGGCAACTGGAAGAGGGACGCGCAGTTGTTGAAAACGCTTATCCCAGAGCCGTGACATTCGCTGGCAACCAGCCAGCGCAAGCCGTCATACAACAAGTCCTTATGCCGTGTGATCGCAAATGGCGTGGCATCGGAACGATCCCGCACAGCGGATGGTGCCTGAGGCCTGAGTTTTCGGACTTTGATGCGGAAAATCGATTTCCGGTTAGACAGATCCAGCCACAAGAATCTCCAGTCTGTGTCGCTGGACAGATCTTACAAGGATTAAAGAAACCTTTTGATTGTCCTGCCTTTGCAACAATTTGCACCCCACAAAATCCGCTTGGCGCTACAATGGTCTCTTCCGAGGGAGCTTGTGCGGCTTATTACCGTTACTCCAGCGAGTCTGTCCGTAATTGAAGAAAACAGTCAAAGCTAACATGTCAAACAAGGAAGACGAATCTACCACCATTGAAGGTATTGTTTGCCCGGTACCGCTGACACACAACCGAAAGATTGTTTTGGGGCACGGTAGCGGCGGAAAAATGAGCCAGGACTTAATTTCTCGCCTATTCCTGCCCCGTTTCGATAATCCCGCTCTGCGCGCAGGAGACGATGCAGGAGTAGTTCAAACAAGCGAGGTCGATCGCCTGGCAATAAGCACTGATTCTCATGTAGTGTGGCCATTGTTCTTTGCTGGGGGAGACATCGGCCGCCTGGCTGTTTGCGGGACAGTAAATGATGTGGCGATGATGGGCGCTAATCCGCAATACCTGACGGCTGGCTTCATCCTTGAAGAGGGTGTAGAAATGTCAGTCCTGGAACGGATCGTCGCCTCAATGCAAGCAGCTGCTGTGGAAGCCGGTGTTCAAATCATCGCTGGCGATACCAAGGTGGTTCAAAAAGGCAAGGCAGACGGTGTATATATCAATACAGCCGGGTTTGGTACTCTATCTCCAGGAATATCCATTGGGGGTGCCTGCGCCCGCCCCGGTGATAGCGTCCTCCTCTCCGGGCCGATCGGCGACCATGGCATTGCAGTGTTATGTGCGCGAGGCGAGCTTGGTTTCAACGCCGAGGTACTCAGCGACATCGCCCCTTTAAATCACCTGGTCGCGGCAATGATTCAAGCTGGAAAATCAGGCTATCCTCAAAACGCTATCCATGTACTACGAGATCCGACCAGGGGGGGTGTGGCGACAGCCCTTAACGAGATCGCCCGTCAGTCGAAGGTTGCGATTGTGATCAATGAAAAAACCATCCCTGTCCGCCCTGCAGTCGCAGCCGCCTGTGAGATGCTGGGACTGGATGCTCTGTACATCGCCAACGAAGGCAAGCTGCTAGCTATTGTCGATCCAGAGGCTGTAGATCAAGTATTAATGGCTATGCGCAATACACATTACGGCGAAGAGACAGTCATCATCGGCCGAGTCCAGGAATCTCCGCAAGGCCGTGTTTTAATGAAAACCGCAATTGGAAGCACGCGCGTTGTAGATGTACTGGCGGGAGAGATGCTGCCGAGAATTTGTTGAGATTATTAGAGAAAAAACCCTTATCGAATAATCGGTAAGCGAGCCATAAATTGAGCCGGGGGGATTTATCTGATATCACTCATCTCATAATGCTTGTCAGAATACCTTTCCCAAGATAAAATGAGACTATTATCACCATAATAGTTCTTAAGAGGTAGACATGACTGAGCTCCTGCACCAGCCCGGTTTTCTCGGCACGAATGCGAACTTCGCGGCCGATATGACGCTTGTCTTCATGTTAATCGTGGCCACTCTATTTACGATCGGCTTCTACATGGCTCGCCGGGAGCGATACGAAGTTCATCGCTGGATCCAAACCAGCGCTACCACGCTAAATGCAATCCTGGTGCTATGGTTGATGATATTGCCTTTCAGGGATTTTGTCATCCGTGACCAGGGTGGGCCGCGCCCCACAATATTTTACGCTATCACTATCGCTCACGCCGTGATCGGTGCGATCGCCTTTCCATTCGGCATGTTTGTCGTTTTGCGGGCAAACAAGCTCGTCCCCAAAGCCCTCAGGTTTAATAATTACAAACTATTCATGCGCACTGCTTACAGCTTATATATTCTAGCAACTTTAGCTGGGCTTTTCGTTTATATCGCCTGGTTTGTGATCATCCCCAATCCACCGATTTACTGAATATCTATTCAATAACTTAAGTATTCACCAGCTAATATGAGCCCGCGAAACCTTGTCGCAATCGCAGCATAGAAACCAGCGCAGAGGTTCGTAGTATCTCTAAGGTTGATTGAAGAGGAGCGGCAAGAATTCTTTCAGAAATGCTTTTGCCTGAACGAAATTGATCAGGATCAGATTGCGCTCGCAATCAGCGAAGGTATCAAAATACAACTTATCAGATAGGTCTTCCCCAGCAAGGTTATGGATCTGGATCCACATGGTTTGTCTAGAATCCGCACTATGATCGGCAAGGATGATTTCGTACCCTCCGGGTCCATAAATCGATGCAAGTCCAGTTAATCCTATTTTTAGAACCTCGCTCCCTTCCAAGAAACCGCCAACCTCGATGATCAAATTTCGGATTGGTAGATCGTCCCAACTTAAAACCTGCCCAGCAACTCCCATCCAATGACACCCCAGTTCTGGGTAAGCAAAGTTCGGCAACCAAACAGGAGAGCCAATCTGGGGAATGTACAAGGGTTCGTAAGTCAAGGTGTTCCTGCTTGCAGCCCCATCTTCTGAAACAGGAGCGATTTCTGTTGCAGCAACACCTGGCAACATTAAAGTTAATGTTGATGTAGGATTAACTATCCGGTCACTCGCGGGAGAGGCAGTCGTTGAGACTGGTGAGGCGGGTGTCCCCTCCTGTGTCAATAAAGATTCGACTGTTTCAGTGACGTCTGAGGGTGGAGCCGGGCCCCAGAAATCCAAGGCAAAGGGAAGTGCGCAAGCTCCCAACGTGAACAGCACCAAAACTGTGGATAAAGACATCTTAACAAACATACTCTCTCCTTATCCTGATAAACGAAAACCTGTAAGAGTAACTGGTGCAAGAGTCAAGCCAAGTATAACAACTCTCAATGATTATTAAATTTCGACCTGATATAATTAAACCCACAGTTTAGTTAACTCGAGTTTAGACAAATATTAGGGCAGTTCTGCCCTTGAGCAAAACCGCCCCTTGGTAGAAACTTGGAGGTGTGCACAACCAAGGGACTACCAAGAAGGACATTAACAAACTAATCGAGTTTCGTCAAGCCATTTATGCCAACGCTCTGTTAGCCCGGCGGGATGCGCTGTTCGATCTACTGGATGCCCTTCTCTCGGCAGGCCCAGTCTCATCCTTTGCGATGTTGAGCCAGACCGACCAGTTCCGGCGAAAGTGGTCCAGCCTGTATGCTGCGGTTGAAGATGGCGTGCTCGACAGCAACTGGCTGCGGTGCTTTCTGGGGCGACAGATCCCTCAACAGGGTATCTGTGTCTTTCCAATTGACGGCTCACCCTGGCCCAGGCCAAGATCACGAGTGCTGGACGACCGGCAGTATGTGTACCAGGCGACAAGCGACGTGAACGGCGGGACAGTCACGATTGGCTACCCCTATTCGCTGCTGGAATGGTGCGCCGAGCCGCACTCCAGTTGGTCGTTGCCCGTGGACGTGCGCCGGGTACCGAGCACACACACCGCTCAGGAAGTTGGCGCAGAGCAAATCAAAGCTCTGGCAAACGCCCGAATAGCCTATGTGGAAGCGCTGGACATCATTGCGGCGGATGGCAAGTATGGGAATGCTGGGTTCCTGCGTTCAGTGAAAGGGCTGCGCTGTGGCATCCTGGCTCGTTTACGCTGTGATCGGGTCCTCTGCGGCCCAGCTCCACCTCCAACAGGCAAAAAGGGTCGTCCCAGAGTGCATGGAGCACGCTTTGCCTTCAAAGAGCCGGAGACTTGGAGCACGCCCGATGAAGTGATCGAGCTGGAAGACCCCTGCTGGGGGCAGGTGCGCCTGGAGCGCTGGAATAGGCTGCACGAGAAGAAGGGTGCTGACGTGCCTTATGCTGTGATCCGGGCCAATGTTCATCTGGAACGCAGCCAACCGCCGGCAGCTCTGTGGCTCGCCTGGCTATCTCCAGTCCCACTTCCTGGCATCGTTACGGTTACGGTGGAGACGATCTGGCGAGCGTACATCTCTCGCTGGTCGGTAGAAGCGGGCATCCATTTTCGCAAAGAAACGCTGGGCTGGACAATGCCACGCTTCCAAACCAAAGAAGCAGGAGACCGTTGGACGGAGCTAACCGCTATCGCCTGTTGGCTGCTTTACCTGGCTCGCCCAATGGTTGCGGACACACCGCTTCCCTGGCAGAAACTGCAGCAGCGTTTGACGCCCCAGCGGGTTCAGCAGAGCATCTACCCGATTTTTGCGCAGATTGGCACTCCGGCTCGACCTCCGAAACGGCGCGGAAAAGCGCCAGGATGGCCGCCAGGCAGGCAAAGAACGCCGAAACGACGCTATGCTGTGGTCAAAAAGACATCTGCAGCGGCTAAAACGGCTTGAAACTCGATTGGTAAGGTGCTGATTTTCAACCCGACCGAAAGTCGGGAGTGTTACTTTTGTCTAAAGACGACTTCTTAAAACCTGCTTTGGATTCTATCATCCGTCAATTCTTTTAAGGCGTCGTTAGCAATCCAGCGGGCAACCTTCGAGTCGATCTGCTCGATCTTCCGGGCGATTTCGATGGTGCGGGTGTTGAGATGGCGGTTGCGCTTACCGATGTTGCGCAGCGCCCAGTTAACCGCTTTTTTGACATAATTGCGCTCATCGGTGGCCTGGCGAACGATGATCGGGAAGAAAGGCTCGAACCGCTCATCCCCGGCCCGCTTATCATGGACGGCCAAGGCGGCCATCATGGCGAACCCGGCCCGTTTTATGAATTCCGCCTCACCTGAACTCCATTCAATCGCCTTCTGATAGGCAAACGTAGTCCTATCGAACAGGTTGCTGCATACCTGGTCGCAAACATCCCAGGAATCGAAATCGGCGACCCAGCGCTCCATCTGCTCTTCAGTGACTTGATGCGGATCGTCGATAATACTTGCCAGGATGCGGGCTTCGTGAATGCCGGAAGCCCACAACTCTTCAGCCAGCTGGTGGTCTTTGCCGATCTCCCTGGCCATGGCGCGTAAAGTTGGGATGGAGATGCCCAGGGTGTTTTCGGGGTTGATGCCGTAGCGCACCATGCCTTCTACGGCGGCGGGGTCTGCTTGCGATTTGAGTTGAACGATGATTTGATCGGCATTCAGGAACATCTAATAACTACTTTTCACACTTAATCATGCAACGCTTCCCAGTACCGCTGGCTTCCTGCTCCG
>Ga0209323_10000766_pt1 | contig 20898 bp, 19 predicted proteins | sample Rifsed19ft2_FD_184014 | JGI IMG/M metagenome (GOLD analysis project Ga0209323, IMG submission 184014) | Soil microbial communities from Rifle, Colorado, USA - sediment 19ft 2 (version 2) | ecosystem: Environmental > Terrestrial > Deep subsurface > Rock core/Sediment | place: Rifle, Colorado...
ATTCATGACTGCTGTTACTATCCTCGTTTTCTTTGATTATTTTTCTGATTCTTTTTGCGGTGCCTATGGGTACGGTGCTTTTATTCGAGATGATCTTATAACCATTGATAGACTGCCCTATTAGCTTTGCTACTTCATCAATTGCAGAAAGATCGGGATTGCCTGAAGGCGTCGGAGGAGTGCCCACACATATAAATATAATATCACTTTCTTTGACGCCGTAACCTGTATCCTCATTGAAAACCAGATTGCCGCTTTCTTTATTCTTTTTTATCAGGTCCGCCAGACCTTCTTCATATATTGGTATATTCCCTTTTTCAATAAGATTTATCTTTTCTTTATCCTTATCCACGCATAATACTTTGTTTCCGATTTCGGCGAGGCAGACACCCGTGACCAGCCCTACATATCCTGTTCCTATTACGCAGACTTTCATGTTTATTTCTCTAGAGAATATTGATAAATTTTAATTAAATAAATTTTAAGCCCGACTCTGAAGTATAATATCAATAAAGATATTTTCTTACAATATAATCATAATCAGCATTTATAAAAGGCATATAAGAGAACTCGTAAAAACTATCCGGATGCTAACTTTTCAAAGGCCTCTACTGTGTCTTTGATACTATTATTCCAGGAAAATACTTCTTCCACCCTTTTTTTATTCAATTCTCCAAGTTCTCTGGCTTTATCCGGATTTTCGATAGCCCATATCATTTTGGCCGCCAGATTCTCTACTTTGTCATCAGCCGCGTAAATCCCGCCTTCTCCCAAAAACCTGCGATTATTCTTGCCCTCGAAACAAACTACCGGGAGTCCCGCTCCCATATAATTTATGACTTTACCGCTGGCTTCACCTGCTTTGTCTACTTTTGGCTCCACTGCTATATCGCTTACAAGGAGGTAATCCGGAAGTTTAAAATAATCGACCATTCCGGTGAAATGAACATTATCTTCAACACCCAGTTCCTTTACTCTTTTGGCTGTTTCTTCAACCGGATAACCCACTATCAGGAAATGAGCATTTTTTACCTTTTTTAACACCGTAGGGATTGCAGAAACAAGGTTCCAGATCCCCTTTGCTTCGAGCAGTGCTCCGGTAAATATTATAAGAGGTGCATTTGCGGGTACCCCAAGCTTTTCTTTAAATCCTTTCTCCGGGGGTTTATTGAAAAAATCGGTATGAACCCCGTCTATAACAACTCTGACCTTATCCGGACTGATATGAAACCTGTTTTTTATTATATCTCCATTGGAGACCGAACTGCATATAAAAAAATCGGGCATCTTGCATATGAACTTTTCAAGTGTGTGGAAAAACCATCTGATCACTTTTCTACCCTTGATCCATTTGAATGTGTCCAGTTCCGAGGTAAGACTCCCCTGGACATCGAATACAAGAGGAACTTTTCCAAAGGTCAACAGGTACTTGATAAGACCTCCCACGAATGCTCCCTCATGAAGATGGCCGTATATAATATCAGGTTTCTCTTTAAAATATACAGATGCTGCTTTGAAAAATAGGAGAATATCTATATAGAATTTATGTATCGAAGGACCCGCTTCCAGTTTCTTATACCAGGGGATGTTTATTATCCTTCTTATATCCATACCTTCAAGATCCCGGCCATTATGATAGGTCACTATAATATTCTGATAACCATAATTTGATAATGCCTTCATTTCCCCAAGTATCCTCATATGACAGCCTCTGTCAGCAAAAAAGGGTGTGGGTACTATGTTTAGAATTTTTTTATTTTTTCCTTTTTCCATAAACTTATATCATTTCTAAATAACTCTAATATCGAACTTTGCTTTAATTTATTCAGACATATTATTCTTATTTTTCCTTAAGGCTTCTTTCTTTTTCAATTTAAATTATAAAGGATTTTTATAGATAATAAATAAAAATGTAATTAGTTTTAAAGATAAAATAATTTCCAGGCTTTTTTTATGCCCACTTATTATATTTTTGTTTTTATTGACGAGATTTAGAAACCACATCACACATGATCATGGTGATATTGATTATAATATCGTTTATGACATTTTAATAAACCGCCGTAAAGACATAGATTCATTTTTAGAGGAAATATCTAAGAAATTATAAAATTCGTATCATTTCAAATAGAAATGATCCAATAAAAATCCTTCTAAGAGTATAAGTAGTGTATTATTTCTTTATTGTATTTATGAAAAAATAATAGCCAGAAGGTTTATTGATTTTTAAACCAATGGTAAGTCAACTTCAGACCCTCTTCCAGAGACATCCCGGGCTGCCAGCCCAGTATTTTTTTAGCCAGTCCGTAAGAAAGCTGGCTTCTTCTTTGTTCGCCCTCCTTGACAGGACCGTGAACCTCTTCGACATCGCTTTTTCCGGATACTTCTCTCAAGATCTTAAAAAGCTCCACTACCGTGGTTTCTTTTTCTGTTCCCACATTCAGGGACCCCGTAAAATCGCTTTCCATTGTCCTTATATTTACATCCACGACGTCTCCTACATAAACGTAGTCCCTTGTCTGGAGACCATCCCCATTAATTATGGGATTTTCCCCTTTAATGATCTTGCTTGAAAATATTGCCACTACTCCTGCTTCTCCGTATGGATCCTGCCGGGGTCCATATATATTGCCATACCTCAGGGATATATATTTAAGACCATAAGTCTTATAAAAATAATACAGGTAATTTTCGGTAGCAAGCTTTGCAACTCCGTAAGGTGAGATTGGTCTTGTAGGATGTTCTTCATCCGCCGGAAAATATTTTTGTTCACCGTAAACCGTTCCCCCGCTTGACGCAAATATTATCTTGTTTACATTATAAGTATGACAGGCCTGAATCACATTAAGTCCGCCCATCACATTTATATCCGCATCCATCAAGGGATTTTCCACTGACACCCTGACCGAAAGCTGAGCGGCATTGTGAATTACTACCTCCGGTTTTTCGGCCTTGAATATGCTGTATAATTTCTTACTTCTGATATCGCACCTATAAAATCTGGCTCCCCCCGGAATGTTTTCTTTCTTTCCATTCGAAAGGTCGTCAACTATCACTACCCTGTGTTTTTTCTCCAGAAGACCATCTGCTACGTTCGATCCGATAAATCCCGCGCCGCCTGTTATAAGTACTTTCAAATCAATCTCCTTATAAAATTTTATTTCCTGTATTATATATTTTTTATCCGGTTATTAAAAACTGACCGGTATGGCCTATTACAATGCAAGCCAATTCTCTAATATGCTACTCTTCACCCAACTGATCTTCATCTGACTGATTTTCATCTGACTGATCCTCGTTCAACTGCTCTTCATCTGTCTGCTCTTCTTTTATATACTCCGTATTTCTAATAGCCGGGATAGAAAGATCTACATTCCCAAAAACTTTGATCCTTATACCTTCAATGTAAAAAATGACACCTTCTATTTCGGGAATTTCCGTAAGGGTGTTTACTATAGAATAAATTATAAATTCATCCAGGATCCTCGTATCCAGACTATTTTCCAGGAATTCCTGGGAAAGATCTATTTTGGCTGTATTCTCATAGGTTTCAGCGTCAAGCAGTTCCGTACCTGCGGGAATCACCGGAAAGTGATATGACTTGGAAGGCCCATTTAGCAGCTCCTGGATGGCATTCTTTACGGCGTTCTCGGGGCTTCCGGCATTTATGGTTCGTTTCTCGGAAACCATTTTTTTATCTTCACCGAGTTCGGAAAAATAAAAATTGATTTTCAGGGTATCGTCATAGGTTTCTTTTTCTTCACTGCCGCCTGTAAGTCCTAAAAAGAAGTTTTTGATCCTCTGCCATAAAGACAGACTGGTAGTGGTTTTATTGTTATCGGAAACTTCATCTGATGTGGTTTCACTCTCAGTAATATTTTCTTCTCCGCTTTCACCGGAATCATCGGCCTGAACGGATTCCTCTGTTGCATCAACTGCATCATTCTCTCCGGTATCCAGTAAAACCGTTTCCCCTTCTTCAACCTGGTTTTCATCGGAAGGAGAGGAGAATTTACTTTTTATAAAATCAGGATTATCTATGCTGTAAAATATGAAAAATCCCACCGTCACAAGAAGGATCACGATCAGTGTAAATCTTACAATCGGATTAGGACCTTTTTTTCTTTTTTTTACCTGCTTATTTGCAGAATTCATTGTATCAATCAGAATTTTTTAAAAGTCATTATAAAATCCGGAAAAATCAAAAGATTTTATCCGTTTAAAAAATTTAAATAGTAATTCCTTACTTTTATAAAAAGATCGGGATCTTCTTTTTGAAGTGCCTGGAATATTTTCTCGTCTATCAATCTGGGATTATTTATACTCTTCCGAAATGCTTCTATGAAGAAATCGATTATGTCTTTATCATTTTTATCGATTGAATCTATAAGTTTTTTAAGATCTTCCTTTTTCTTTTCGATCTTTTTTTTATTTTCTTCTATATCTTCGTAATCTTTTTTATTCAGACACCCGCCGCACCAATCAAGACAACTCTTATCATCTCCGCTGAAGGTAAGTTTACCATCCTTATATTTTATTACCTGTGGATTGACTTTGAACACGTTCGTATGACATCGCGGGCATTTGACTTTTTTTTCATCGGCGAAAAATTCTATTTCATACCCGCATCTGGTACATAATACGATATTTGTTTTGAAATCTTTTAAATATGCCGGATCCTGTCCCGGACAACTACCTTTTGCTTTAGGCACAACTGCCTTCTTTCTCCTGAATCATCAAAAATCTTGTTTATCGTTATTCATTTCATAAATATTGCACATACGGTACTGTCAAAGATATTATATATAACTACGATAAGTTTTTAAACAACACGGGATCTTCCCTGAAAGCAGGGGATCTCTTATCAACCCCGGAACTCCTTCCGGTGTAGAAGTTTTTATATTTTTTAATCTACCTTTTATAAATTCTTAAAAGGCTTGCTTCCGGTGGACAATAAAATCTGAACTGTGAATATTTTCCCTCCCCGAGGCCCCTCGTCACATAAAGGATCAGAGTTTTAAAATAAAAAAGTCCCGAGGCAAATTTTGTTTTTATCTTACATCCTGAAATTATTGCCCCTATCAGAGGTAACCTTACCTGTCCGCCGTGGGTATGTCCACTGAGTATAATATCGGTTTTTTTCCGTGCAAGATTGATTATGGAATCGGTATCCGGAGTATGTATCATCACTATGCGCAATTTGCCTCTGTTGTTTATTTCATGAATCTTCTTTTTGCTTAATGCAAATACTTTCCTGTAATCGGATTTTTCTACCGGTTCCATACTATTTACCGGATCGATATGACTGAAAGCTCTGGCAATATCGATTTTCTTTACTATCGGGTCGTCGAGGCCTATGATCTCGATACTGTTTATACCACCAGTGTTGAATTCAATCTTTCTGCTTTCATTTATTAAAGCTTCGATACCAATATTCTTGAGACTTCTCACCATGCCGGCGATGTCATTTTCTTTCCTGTAACTCTTTTTCCTCTTAAGCATATTTCTCACAAACTCTGTCAAAGCTTTGTCATAATGATCGTGTACGCCAAAAACCGCATACTTTCCTATTCTTGCTTTTAGAGGAGCAAGCATTTCAATCACATATTCCATGCTGCTGTTGTTTCCTATCAGGTCACCGGTAATAAAAATAAGATCCACATTCAAACCGGCCAGACTCTGAACGAACTTAAATAATCTTTTTCCTTTGAAATTCTTTCTAAGGTGAAAATCGGATAAATGTAAAATGGTAAGCAGCGGTTCCCCCGGTTTACCCTCACCGGTTACAGGCGACGATTTTTCCTTTATGAATATATCCACATCCGATAGATTGAAATTGACCGGTTCATATCTGAATGCGTATAAATATAACCATATAAATATGGCTGCAACCGGTAAACTTATATAAATAATCCAGTACATTTATAATTTTCCTAGTTTTCCTTCTCTATGGCCCTTTAGTTTAAAATCTATAAGATAATATCACAAATTTCCCATAATTTAATCCTGGTTATTTGTGATCAATAAATAATTGACACAATAGCACTCATATATTAATATTAATAATATTAATATTAATACTTGATTATCTGTATAACATGAAACGGAGTATATTAATGGATAAGGAGAGAACATCCATACTTTTGGAAAAAGATGTCATGCTAAGATTAAAGACTCTGGCTAAAATTACCAATAAATCTACTTCTTTTATAATCAGGGAAGCAGTGACTGAATATGTGACAAAAAAAACACCAAAGAAAAAATTCAATATAATAGGAATTGTAAACAGCGGCGACACTCAGTTTGCTGAAAATGATGAAGAGTATCTAAAGAATAATTACGGGAAGGATTGAGATGCAAATTATTTTGGATACCAGTGCTGTCATTGGTTTAATGGACAAAAAATATAAAAAACATGAACATTTGAAAACAATATTTACTGAAAAAGATAATTTGTATATCCTACCCTCTACTGCTATTGGTGAGATTTGCTATATGTTAAATAGTCGATTTGGCAACAAAGTTGAACTTATTTTCCTCGAAGAAATTGTAAGGACCAATTTCCAACTGGAACTTCTTAAAGACATGGACATAGTAAGAACCATAGAAATATTAAAAAAGTATGATACTCTGAATATAGGTTATGTAGATGCTTCAATCGTGGCCATAGCAGAGCGTCTTAAGATAAATAAGATTCTCACGCTGGATAGGAAACATTTTGAAATAATTATACCAAGAGGATTTGACCGGTTTGAAATACTGATATAAAAAAGATAGAAATTCTCTTCGGTTTATTAATTATTTTCTAATTATTATAATAAAATAAATTTTTTAGGATTCTATAAAATTTTAGAAATCAATCAAAATGTATAATATAAAAATGATTTTGTTAATCGGCGCAACAGGTTTTTTGGGACCCTCTGTACTAAAGAAATTATTGGAAACGGATTATGAGGTGAACTGTCTGGTAAGAACTGACAGTGATAGATACGGTCTTCTGGACATAGCAAAATCGGAAGGAAAAAAGATTTTATTCAGTTCCGGAACGCTCCAGAGCCCCGATTCAATTATTTTGGCCCTTAAAAAAGCAGATAGTGTGATTTATATGGTCGATCTGGAATATACCGATCTTCTCGAAAATTTTCTCGGTGCCGCCAGTCGTTCCGCGATCAAAAGAGCTATTTTTATTAGCTCCACAACCGTGTTGATTCCACAAAAAAGTATGGTAAAAAACCAGAAAATAAATTCGGAAAGACTTATAACCAGTTCCGGGCTGGATTATACCATCCTGAGGCCCACCATGATTTACGGGTCAAAAGATGATAATAATTTTTCGAAAATGATCAGCTTCATAAAAAAGAGAGGATTTTTTTTAGTTTTCGGAAACGGAAATAATCTTATCCAGCCGATATATATAGAAGATGTGGCAGATTCAATTACCCGGACCATCGATAATAAAAAAACTTATGGCAAAATCTATGACATTGCAGGCAAAGATTCCTTGAAATATAGAGATATGCTGGGTATTGTAAGAAACAAACTAAAAAAGCATTTTTGGATCATCAGGCTTCCATTAAAATTCAGCAAATTTTTAATATCCGTTTATGCTAAAATTTCCGGAAATCCTTCGCTCACTCCCGGACAAATAGAAAGAATGGGAATCGATAAAATGTATTCATACCAAAAAGCAGCAGATGACTTTCACTTCTCTCCGTTAAGATTCGAAGACGGCATAGAAAAACTGATAAAGGAACTGGATGTTAAAGATTGATAGCCGGAGTAGATGGTTACTATAAACCAGACTTCAAGAGTGTTTAAAAAAGATATCAGTTTCCGCCTTTACCGGTAATTGCGGCTTTCACCGTAATCAGGAATATTTTTATATCAAGCCATATCGAAGCATCTTTGATATAAAGCTGGTCATACATGACCTTGTCCGGGATCGATAGTTCATCTCTCCCGCTGATCTGCGCAAGTCCGCTTACTCCAGGCCTGACTTTATCGACCCCTTTGTCCTTACGCAGCCTTATAAGAAGTTCTTGATTGTGAAGTGCGGGCCTGGGTCCCACGAAACTCATATCACCTTTTAGTATATTTATAAGCTGGGGTATCTCATCTACGCTTAATCTTCTGAGTATTGTCCCAACTCTGGTATTTAAACTTTTCTGGTCCTTAAGTCTATCCGTAGGGATATCAGGAGTGCCTTCTTTCATGGTCCTGAATTTATAAATAGTAAAATATCTGCTGTTAAGACCGACTCTCTTCTGTCTGTATATGACTCTTCCGGAAGAATCGATTTTAATGATTAAAGGAATTGTGATCCAGAAAGGAATGAATAATATCATAAGAAATATCGACAGTATTATATCAAAAATTCTCTTTGTGATTTTATAGAACATAAGCCGCAATTGCTCACTTTGCTAATCATATAATCTGGACCACATTTTATTTTCATCGAAATGGGGGACTATCTTTTTTAAATCCCTGAATAATCCCTTGTAATCATCTATTTGTATCTCTTTTTCGATATTGAAAAGTATATTTGTTATTTCGTCCTTCTTTAAATGATTTATACTGCTGTTATGTTTTGCCTCAAAAATTTGTTTGAATCCCGTTGAAATAAGTTCCTCATTTTCACCTGTAAGTTCTTCATCCATTTTTTCACCATCCCTCGGACCGGTATATTTTATTTCGATATCTTTACCCGGTTCCATTCCATAGATCCTTATCATGTTCTTGGCCAGGTCCAGTATATTTATAGGTTCACCCATATCCAGCACATATATTTCTCCTCCCTTTCCCATAATGCAGGCCTGGATCACAAGTTGCGATGCCTCGGGTATGGTCATGAAATATCTCTTCATATTAGGATGTGTCACTCTAACGGGTCCGCCTGACTGTATTTGTTCTTTAAACAGAGGAACTACGCTCCCCATACTTCCAAGGACATTGCCAAACCTTACGATCATAAACCTGGTGCTTTTTACGTCTGACAAAGTCTGCAAATATTGTTCGGAAAGCAGTTTTGAGACTCCCATCACATTCTGGGGTTTTACGGCTTTATCCGTGGAGAGCAATACAAATCTCTTAACGCCAAACTCGATGGAAAGCTTTGCCAGTATCTTGGTCCCGAGATAATTATTTTGAATAGCTGCCTTTGGATTTAGCTGCATCAACGGCACATGCTTATACGCGGCTGCATGAAATATTATATCGGGTTTATATTTCTTAAAGACACCCCTCAGGGTTTGTTTGTTTCTAATATCTATGACTATGGGAACCGTAGAAACAAAGGCGAATTTATTATCAAGTTCTTCCAATATCAAAAATAAATTATTTTCCGAATGATCCACCAGTATTATCTTCTCTGGTTTGAACCTTATGATCTGTCTGCATATTTCGGACCCTATCGATCCCCCTGCTCCGGTAACCATAATGACCTTATCCTTTATCTCGGATACTACTTCCGGAATTTTTATATTTATTGGCTCTCTTCCCAGAATGTCTTCGATCTCTATGTCCCTTACCTGATAGAGGTAGACTTTTCCGTCGATGACTTCATATAAACTGGGTAAAGTCTTACAATTTACACCGTATTCTCTGGCTTTGACTGCAACTTCTTTTCTCACGTTACCGGAAGCGGAAGGCATGGCTATTATTACTTCATCAACGGATTGATCCTTGATCACACTTTCCATCTTGGATATCGGTCCAAGGACACTTATCCCGTGTATTTTGTTTTTTATTTTTGAATAGTCATCATCCAAAAATCCGATAGGCATATATTCGCTGTTCTTTTGTCTGATCATTTCCCTTACGATCATTTCGCCTGCATCACCGGCTCCGATAATCAATACCCGTTTTTTTCTCATTGCGTTACTTCCGAATTTTAATTCATTAAAGAATCTCTCCGAAAATCTTGAAACTATTATCAGGATAAGAGTCAGCAGGAAATCAATGATAAATATACTTCTTGGGAAAAAAGGGAAGTCAAAATTTATATTGATTCTGAAAATCGATATAGGATAACTTAAGATATAAAAAATGACTACAAGGATTACCGAACCAAGGGTGACGGATTCGAGTATGGCTATAATATCTTTTAATGAAGCGTATTTCCAGACTCTTCTATACACTCCAAAAAGCCAGAGTATAGGAATCTTGACAAGGATCACAATCAAAATATACCAGCCCATAAAATCGGAATACTGGGAAAAAAGACCCTGGCTGTCTATCAGACCTATCTGACCCCTTAGAAAAAATGAGATCACAAATGATGTAAAGATTATTAAAGCATCAAATATAAGCTGACCTGTTATTTTGAATGCAGTTCTACTTCGCATCTATTGATTTTTAAAATAAAATTTAATGAAATAAAAAATTTATTGCATAATATCTTTATAATCTTCCCCCACTACCAAAATCAAATCTGCTGTGGTCTCATAAAAATTCCAATTGTTATTATATGCATAAATCTCCAAATTATCAAAAATCAAAGCCAGCTGCTCGGCTTTTTCGAGGCTGCCCTTATTATATAAAATTGTTGTTTCCTTAAAATCGAATGTTTCTGCATTGGATATTGCAAAGACTTTGAAACCATTACTTTTCAAATAATCCTTGATTTCATCTGCCGCTCCGCTGATGCCGTTGCCATTATATATTTTTACTGTCGTATTTTTGGCAACTGCCTTATACAGGTTTCTGCCAACATCTACATTCACTTCAAGGGGAATCACACCTTTTTCCGAAAACCAGGTGACCCTTTCATGAACCATATCAAACTGCAGTATATATCTGCCTGCTTTATCCGGCGCTTTGATACTTATTTCCACTTCTGTCTCTTCACCATAAGAAATATCATAGGTGAGTAACCCCCTATTACCGTCCCAGATAACCATCTCACCTGTGTCTCTATCGATCCAGTGTGTACCCAGAGCGATTCTTTCCTTGCCGGAGAAGCCCCAGGTCAAAAACCCATTATTTTTTACCTCGATTACGGCATTAAATTCTTCTCCGGTATCGAGGAAATTCGGAGTTTCTCCTATATCATTATATTGAGCAGAATAAGAGAGGTCTATGGACACAAACTTTTCCAGAGGCGGAACTCCCTGAAAAGAAAACCAGGTCACACCTTCCTGTACAAGATCTACCTGTAAAATATATTCACCGGGTTCGGAAGGAGATATCACAGCCAGATCGAAAACTATCTCCTCGCCGACATTGACTCCGTCCTCAGATATAATACTTCTCTTACCGTCAAAGACTACTGTTTCTTTGTTGTTGAAATCTATCCAGTGATACCCAAGATAAATAGGATTGTCACCATTTTTGTTCCAGCTCAAAGCACCGGTGTTTTTTACTCTGATTTTATATTTATACTGAGTATTTATTGTCATTGAATCCGATATCTCATCCACCTCCGAATATTCCGCATTGTAAGTACTGGCCGGTTCCCCGTTTATGATTCTCTGCCACATGGCTCTTGCCTCCTGGACATCAGGGAGCTGGACGCTTACGGTTCCGTCATTTATCCAATCCGAACGTGAAGGAATGATCGCTGTTCCGAAATTTTCCGAACTAAAAGAAAGGATGGCTTTCGAATATTTGAGAATAGTCAGAACGTCAAGGTCGGTTCTTGTATTTTCTACCAGAATATTAAAATAGTAAGGAACACTTGAAAGGTATTTTATATTTAATTTTTGTTTTATCAGTTCCTTAAATAATTGCTGCTGTCTCTGGATTCTTCCTATGTCTCCGAGTTCCGTAGATCTGCTCCTTGTATATGATAAGGCTTGCTCCCCGGTAAGATGATGGTTACCTGATGCAAAATTGGCACCGCTTTTAGGATCCACGATGGGCCTATCGATAGTTATGTCTACTCCTCCCAGAGCATCGATTAATTTTACAAATCCTTCAAAATCAAGAGTAATATAATGATTTATTTCCGCTCCCAGAAAAGAATTGATCGTCCTTATCATGAGTTCTTCCCCGCCATAGGCATAAGCAGCGTTTATCTTATCTTCACCATGGTCCGGTATTTCTACAAGAGTATCTCTGGGAATCGAAAGCAGACTGCCGGTATTATCTTCGGGATCCAAATAAAAAAGCATTATGATATCGGCTCTGCCTGCATCATTTTCAACATCTCTGGTATCACGTCCCAATACAAGGATGGTAACAGGTTCCTCCGGTGACTCTATAGGAGCAAGTATATTCTCGATTTCAGTAGTGTTAAGTGAATTTATGGCCTTGTTCATTGAATCGATATATATAAAGAAACCAGCTGTTCCGATACCTCCGATAAAAATTATAGAAGAGATGATAATTATAATTATTCTTACATACAAGGGTAATCTTTTGAATCTACTTAGTTTTCCCTTGCCCGTACTTTTTTTATCTTTTTTTTCTACCCTTTTTTTATCTCTCTTGATTCTAAAAAATTTCAAGTAATAAAACTCCTGAGTAAACTTTTTTATTTTTAAACTAACTTATTTTTCTTATATCTGCACCGATACTGCGCAATTTTTCTTCAAAATCTTCATAACCTCTTCTAATGTGATTTATATCGCTTACCTCCGTGGACCCTTCTGCAGTCAGTCCCGCGAGTACCATAGCTGCTCCGGCACGAAGGTCGAACGACCTTACGGGTGCTCCCGATAATTTCTCGACTCCTTTTATTACCGCACGATGACCGTCGATCTTTATATTTGCCCCCATTCTGTTCAATTCATCTACATACATAAATCTGTTTTCGAATACATTCTCGGTCACTATGGAAATACCTGGGACAACAGCAAGCAGTACGGTAATTATTGGCTGCAAATCCGTAGGGAAACCGGGATATGGAAGAGTGCTGATATTGACCGGTTTGCATGCTTTTTGAGATTTACCTACCTTTATATTATTTTCATCGATAATAGAAATACTTACGCCGATTTCCTTTAATTTAAGATAAAATATCTCAAGATTTTTCCATCTTACATTCTCGATTTCTATTTTATCGCCGCATAAACCTGCTGCAGTGATAAAAGTACCCGCTTCAATGCTGTCAGGCATGACTTCATAATCTGTTCCCTTTAGATTCTTGACTCCATTTATGACAATGCAATCAGTACCCGATCCCTGTATTTCCGCACCCATCGAGTTTAAAAAGCAGGCAAGATCTGATATCTCCGGTTCTCTTGCAGCATTATTGATAATTGTTTCACCGCTTGCCAGGCATGCCGCCATTATTATATTTTCAGTGGCGCCCCTGGATGGAAAATCAAGATTTATCACGCTGCCGGAAAGCCTGGCGCCGGATTTTTTGCCGTCGACACGGCAATTGATATATCCGTGTTCCACGAAATATTCCGCACCCAGGTCCTCAAAACCTTTCAGATGAAGATCTATTTGTCTCGAACCGATATTGCATCCTCCCGGGATAGCTACCTTTACTTCACCAAACTTGCTTAAAAGCGGCCCCGCAACCAGTATTGAAGCTCTCATCTTTCTTACAAGTTCATAAGGTGCTTCGTAGCAATCAATACCCTGCGGATCGATCTCGATTACTTTATTTTTCGCATCTACATTTACGCTGGTTCCAAGAGTCTTAAGCACATCCACCATGATGTTTACATCTTCGATTTTTGGTACATTTCTTAAAGTAGTCTTACCATCTGCAAGAATCGATGCGGCCATCAACTTCAATGCAGAATTCTTGGCACCACTTATCTTAACTTTCCCGGATAGAGTTTTTCCGCCATTTATAATGAATTTTTCCATAAAAAAACAAAAAAAATGCCCTTGATAAAAAGTAAACGCTATTATAACAAATAAAGATGAATTAAAAAATAAGAGTTGTTTTGCTAAAAATCCAGTCTTATCAGTTCGACTCCAGCTTCAACAAGCAGTTCTATTGCAAGAGGATCGGGATAATCTTCGAAATAATATATCTTTTTTATTCCTGAATTTATTATCATTTTTGCACAGAGGACACAGGGCTGATTCGTCGAATAAATAACCGAATCTCTTATCTGAACTCCATGATAGGCTGATTGAAGGATCGCATTTTGCTCGGCATGCAGGCCGCGGCAAATTTCGTGTCTTTCACCCGAGGGTACTCCCATCTCTTCCCTGAGACACATCCCGATTTCAATACAATTTTTTACCCTCATCGGGGCACCATTATAACCCGTAGTAAGGATTCTTTTATCCTTGACGATTATAGAACCGACTTTTCTTCTAAGACATGTCGATCTTGTAGCAACCTGTCTGGTAATCGATACAAAGTATTCATCCCATGTCGGCCGGGTAATCACCATTTTTTAATATACCTTTTTAATTTATAATAATTTACTTTAGTTTGTTATCTACTTGAGATAGTTCTCTAAATATACTAAAGCTTATCAGGTAAAATGCCAAGTATTTTGTGAAAGGACTGTCTGGCAAAATCCGTAATTTTTTTTACTTAAAAAATATTATATACTTAAAAAAAAGGATAGCTTTTACTCTTTATGAAGACTTTAAAAATTAACGGATCTGATAAAATCACTAAAAATTTTATAAGTGAGACTGCGGAACTTTTAATGGAAGGAAAAATAGTGATCCTCCCTACCGGAACTGTCTATGGGTTAAGCTCTAAATACGATGATAGGGACTCGATCGATAAAATACATAACATAAAAAAAAGAAATAAAAATCAGCCTTTTATAATACTCATTTCAAGGCTTGATGATTTAAAAAAACTGGCTTCTGATATAAATCCGACAGCGAGAAAAATACTAAAGAAATTCTGGGATATAAAAGACCCCAAACCTCTTACTTTGATTTTTAAAAAAAACAGTGCTCTCGAAAGTTTTATCACGGGCGGCAGCCCGAATATTGCAATAAGACTGGCAGATACAGGATTTTTAAGGGAAATAATAAACATATGCGGCCCTATTATATCTACAAGTGCAACTATTTCCGGAATAAAGACCTACCCTAAAAAAATAGAGGACATACCCCCGGAAATCAGAAAACAGGTAGATCTGATAGTGGAAAATACTTCTTCTCTTACCGGAATTGAATCGACCATTGTCGATGTGACCGGCAAGAATCCTGTCCTGGTAAGGGACGGCGCAGTAAAAATAGTTTTTTAAATAAAAACCTTGAATAAATTTTTGATTATCAGTTCAATTAGAATATAATATTAAAGAGTTAAAAGGGTCAATATGCATGGTATCATGATAGTATTACCCTCAAAACTACTAAAGGAGAAGCCATTTTATGAAAATAGTAATAGGTTCGGATCATGCAGGTTATAATTATAAGTCTGCACTTATCGAGCTCGTAAGATCGATGGGGCACACCATACAGGATATAGGCACCGACAGCTGTAAAAGCGTTGATTACCCCGATTACGCGGAAAAAGGTGCAAAAATAGTCGCCTGCGGACAGGCCGACATCGGAATACTGGTATGCGGGTCCGGGATTGGAATGGATATAGTAGCCAATAAAATAAAAGGTATCCGGTCCGCTGTCTGCTGGAATGAAGAGACTGCAAGAGTGGCCCGTGACCACAACAGTGCAAATATATTATGCCTGGGAGAAAGATTCTTATCACTGGATCAATGTATCGAAATAACAAAGACTTTCATAAACACGCCTCTGAGCCATGAAGAGCGTCATATCCGAAGAGTCAATAAAATAATGGAAATCGAAGAAAGGAACCGGACCTGTAATGACTGATCTTAAAAAACATGAAAATCATACCCTGAGCACAGAAATAGATACCGAGACAAAAAAGATTATAGAAAAAGAATTGGAAAGGCAAAAGAGCCAGCTGATTCTTATAGCTTCCGAAAATTTTACTTCGCAGGAAGTCCTGAGGACTATGGGATCCGTACTTACCAACAAATACGCCGAGGGCTATCCCGGCTGCAGATATTATGCGGGATGCGAAAATGTCGACGAAGCAGAAAAGTTAGCTATAAACAGAGCCAACGAATTATTTGGTTCCAATTACAGCAATGTCCAGCCTCACAGCGGAGTAAGCGCCAATCTTGCGATATTTTTGGGTATTTTGAAATGCGGGGATAAAATCCTGAGTATGAATCTAAGAGACGGCGGCCACCTTTCTCACGGACATAAACAAAATTTAAGCGGCAGATATTACGAGATACATAAATACAGTGTGGACCCGGAAACAGAAATGCTGGATTATGAAAATGTAAAAAATCTGGCAAAAGAAGTAATGCCTAAATTAATAATATGCGGGGCAAGTTCCTATTCAAGAATAATAGAATTTAAAAAGTTCAGGGAAATTGCTGATGAAGTCGGCTCGTATCTGATGGCCGATACGGCTCATATTGCAGGACTTATGGTCAAAGGATATCATCCGACCTCAGTTAATGTGGCAGATTTTACCACCGCTACCACCCACAAGACATTAAGAGGTCCGAGAGGGGGATTGATCATTGCCGATAAAAAATATGCGGAGCTTGTAGACAGGTCAGTTTTCCCCGGTGTCCAGGGAGGACCCATGATGCATATAATTGCTGCCAAGGCAGTGGCTTTCAGAGAGGCTTTAAAGGATTCCTTTAAAGATTACAGCAGGCGCATCATCGAAAATTCAAAAGCTCTGTGTGAATATATGAAAAATGATGGTTTTAGAATAGTATCAGGCGGAACAGATAATCATCTCTTTGTGATGGATCTTACCGGTAAGGGACTTACTGGCCGTGAAGCCGTGGGGATCCTTACATCTGTCGGTATAGTAGTCAATTTAAATGTGATTCCTTTCGATAAACTGGCCCCTACGATAGCTAGCGGCATAAGGATCGGTACGCCTGCGGTCACCACTCAGGGAATGGGTGTCGAAGAAATGCATAAAATCGGAGAACTTATTTCATCTGCTCTTGCAAACAGGGAAAATAATACAATACTTAAAGAAATCGCTAAAAAAGTGAAAAACCTTGCCGGAGACTTTCCGGTTTATGTAAAAGAGTAGATATAAGGGATAAAGATCAGTGACTTCTCACAATATCTTTTACTTTCATCAGCCTTACGGTGTTTGAACGCTCGTTTTCTTCCAATTTCATTGTTATGAATTTTATGGTCTCGGTTATGCCTGGTATCAATTTGTATTCAAGGGCATTTACTCTTCTTCTGGTCTCCTCCATTTCCACCGCCAGAAGCTGCACCGATTTCTCTTTTTCAGCAAGACCCAGAAGGTCGACCAGGAATTTTTCAAAATCTTTAAGAGCTATATCCATTTCTCCGGAGGTATTAATATAACCATATGGGATTATGTCGCCGCTTACTTCCCTCGCATAAACCGGTACGCTAACATTTATGATGTTTCGCATACTGGCCGATATGGAAATCTTCTTCGATGGCAGCAGCAACTCCTGGTCTGCCTGGTGCGGACCCAGGCTGGCTTTTGCAAGCACGAATCTTTCCAGTATGGATTGAAACTGCTTTTCAATTGATAACCTTAATGCTTTTACTTCATCGATTACTGCCAGTAATTGCCTCATCAGTTCATCTCTTTTATCTTTTAGCAGCTTATGCCCTCTCCGGGCGAGATTTAATCTCTTTTTCAACCGGAGAAGTTCCATTCTGGTTGCGTTTACATTTACAAGCATTAAAACCTTCTAAGCTTCTTCTTTTTCAGTTTTGAATTTTGCAAGGTATTTATCCAGGTACTCTGTCCTTATCCTTTTTAATTCTTCCCTGGGAAATATCGTGAGCAGTTTCCATCCGAGATCAAGCGTCCTGTCTATGCTTCTATTTTCGTGTTCACCCTGAGAAACATATTCCTTTTCGAATTTATCTGCAAATTTTAAGTATAATTTATCCAGATCAGTTAGTGCAGCTTCCCCAAGAATTACTGCAAGCTCTTCTACTTCTTTTCCTCTGGCATATGCAGCATACAACTGATTGAACATGTCCATATGGTCCTCTCTTGTCTTGCCCTGGCCAATTCCTTTATCCTTGAGTCTGGAAAGTGAAGGAAGCACATCTATCGGAGGAGATAATTTTTTCTTATAAAGCGATCTTGAAAGCATGATCTGACCCTCGGTTATATATCCCGTAAGGTCGGGGATAGGATGGGTTTTATCGTCCTCAGGCATGGTAAGTATCGGAATCTGGGTTATGGAACCTTTCTTTCCCTTGATCCTGCCTGCTCTCTCATAAATAGTTGCAAGGTCGGTATATAGATATCCCGGATAACCTCTTCTACCGGGAATTTCTTTCCTTGCGGCCGAAACTTCTTTCAGTGCCTCACAGTAGTTTGTCATATCGGTCAGAATAACAAGTACGTGCATATCCTTTTCAAATGCAAGATATTCGGCACAGGTAAGACCCACCCTGGGAGTTGCGATCCTTTCAATTGCCGGATCGTTGGCAAGATTGAGTACAAGGACCGATCTTCCTATTGCACCGGTTTTTTTGAAATCATTTATGAAATATTCCGATTCCTCGAAGGTGATTCCTATGGCTATGAATACCACAGCAAACTCTTCCTTCTCCGTAAGAACCATTGACTGTCTCGCGATTTGTGCCGCAATGCGGTTATGGGGAAGACCCGCTCCGGAGAATATGGGCAGTTTCTGCCCTCTAACAAGAGTATTAAGACCATCTATGGAAGATAGTCCGGTCTGTATGAACTCATTAGGATAATCCCTGGCAAAGGGATTGATTGGCGCACCATTTATATCCAGACTTTTTTCGGGAATGATCTTATCCTTTTCTGTTTTCGGTTTTCCTATGCCGTTAAAGACCTTACCAAGTATATCCGGAGATACGTACATATGTATTCCTCTCCCTAAAAAACTCACTCTTGTATTCCTGGAATCTATTCCCGAAGTACCTTCGAATACCTGTACCAGTGCGTTATCTCTATCGACCTCAAGTACCTTCCCGCTTCTGATACTTCCATTATCAAGCTTTATTTCGACCAGTTCTTCATATTTGACTCCTTCGACACCTTCCACGAGCAGCAGCGGCCCGGAGATATTTGCAATACTCTTATATTCTTTTAGCATCTTTACTCCTCTGTCATAGAAGAAAATTCTTTATCTATATCTTTTTTGATTTTATCGATAGTATTTATTTCCTCATTTTTTATATATTTCATTCTGGCTATTTTATTCCTGATTTCCATATTCTCAATAGCTTTGATATCTACATTTATTTTCAGGTAATTATTCGCCTGATTGTAGAAATATATGATCGTATCTATCATCTTATATTGTTTTTCAATAGGCGAGTATGTATCCACTTCATGAAAAGCAATCTGGTGCAGGAAATCCTCTCTCAACATCCTGGCTGTAAGCAGGATCAATCTATCCGAACCGGATAGGGCGTCGATTCCCACCAGACGGACAATCTCTTCCAGTTCCGATTCTTTTTCAAGGATTCTCATTGCTTCTGCCTGCAGATCAAAGTAATCTTCCTTAAGATTCTTAGTGATATAATCTCTTATATTTTCGATATAAAGAGAGTAAGAACTTAACCATGATATTGCAGGGAAATGTCTTGCATAAGCAAGTCGGTCCTCAAGTGACCAGAAGACCTTAACGACCCTTAATGTTGCCTGAACCACCGGGTCGGAAAGATCGCCTCCCGGAGGAGATACGGCGCCTATAACTGAAAGAGCTCCCTGTCTTTCCTTTCCGCTTGAAAGACATTTTATCATACCTGCTCTTTCATAAAATGAGGCAAGTCTCGCGCCGAGATAAGCCGGATATCCCTCTTCTCCCGGCATCTCTTCCAACCTTCCGGAAATCTCCCTCATTGCTTCCGCCCATCTTGAGGTCGAATCTGCCATGAGTGCAACCGAATACCCCATATCCCTGAAATATTCCGCTATGGTTATTCCTGTATAAACAGATGCTTCCCTGGCTGCGACCGGCATATTCGAAGTATTGGCAATAAGCACGGTCCTCTTCATCAAAGGAGCTCCGGATCTTGGATCCGTAAGTTCAGGAAATTCCATAAGGACTTCCGTCATCTCATTACCTCTTTCACCGCAGCCTATATAAACAATGATCTCGGCGTTGATCCACTTGGCAAGCTGATGCTGGACAACTGTTTTACCGGAACCGAATGGCCCTGGAATGCAAGCTGTACCGCCTCTTGCGATTGGGAAAAACATATCTATTACTCTCTGACCGGTGAATAACGGCATATCCGGACTGATCTTATTAAGATATGGTCTGGGTTCTCTTACCGGCCATTTCTGCATCATCGTGATCTTCCTGTCTCCGCTTGAATCCTTTAAGATTGCTATTGTGTCTTCGACCGTAAACTCGCCTTTTTCTATTGACCTGACTTCTCCGGCTATTCCGGGCGGGACCATGATATAATGTCTTACTATTTCAGTCTCATTGACAAACCCCAGGAAATCACCACCGCTTACCATATCACCCATTTTTATCATTGGTTCGAACTCCCATTTACGTTCCCTATTCAAAGCCGCAGCAGAAACACCTCTTGCTATAAAATTCCCGGTATTTTTATAGATTTCATCCAGAGGCCTCTGAATACCATCATAAATAGATTGCAGTAAGCCAGGACCCAGCTCCACGGTCAGCGGCCCTCCGGTAGGATATACAGGTTCGCCGACTCCAATGCCCCCCGTCTCTTCATAAACCTGTATGGAGGCAAGGTCCTTATTGAATTCTATTATCTCTCCCATCAGTTTCTTATCGGAAACATAGACGACATCGAACATTTTGGAACCGGCCATATTTTCTGCTACAACAAGCGGGCCCGCTACCTTGACGATTTTTCCTAAATCATCCATTTAATCGCTCCTATTTCTCTCTTCAGCCATAATATCCGCCCCCACGGCTTTTATTATTGCTCTTCTTAAATTATTAACGGCATAGTTATTTCTTTTTCCCAATCCTGGAATCACTACAATGG
>Ga0209323_10000768_pt1 | contig 20882 bp, 12 predicted proteins | sample Rifsed19ft2_FD_184014 | JGI IMG/M metagenome (GOLD analysis project Ga0209323, IMG submission 184014) | Soil microbial communities from Rifle, Colorado, USA - sediment 19ft 2 (version 2) | ecosystem: Environmental > Terrestrial > Deep subsurface > Rock core/Sediment | place: Rifle, Colorado...
CCCCCTGAATCCCCCTTTTCTAAGGGGGACTTGAGGAAATCCCCCTTAATAAAGGGGGCAAGGGGGTTGTTTTTAACCGGCATTTGCCGTGTATATATAAAAAGTCGCTGCCAAAGGCAGCCTAATTTAATGTTAGACTAGTATCAATGCATCGAGATAATAACAAGGCGGCAACGAGAAGTCAAACAAAAACAACTTTGCAGAAAAACCATGCAAATTTTTGGAATAAACACAAAATTTCTAACACAAACCTTCAGAAAGGTTTCCTGGTATTACAGAAAGTATACAATTTTTCAGAGTTTTAACCCCTGCAAATAATTGTAAAAAATCATAAATTTTTTAATTTTTTTGTTGACGGAAAAATGTTTGCATGTTATATTCCCACAGTCTGAAAATAGCAGTTACGGCATATCAGTAAACGTTTTAGATTAAATCATCCTGTATTTATTAGAAGAAAGGAGGAAGATATCGGGAAAAACAACACTTGATTCTCCTGCAATACAGATACATCGGTGGCCCCCGGTGTATGATGCTGTGCGAACGAAGGAATGCAGTTGAAGTGCGGTAAAACAGCAATCTTTGCAGTAAATCAACACTTAGTTTTTTCCCATCTCTTGCCTGGCCATTTTCTCAAAGAAGGAGGTGGTGGAGAGGTGAAAAGGGGTTGAAGTTGATTGGGAGATCAAAGGTATTTTTAGAAGTATTTGGATTTTTTAAAGAATAGAGAACAGTGAATTTATCTTTAATTCGGGTCTTGTTGGTTTCAATAAAAAAGGAGAATTGACGGATATGGAAAGACCGAAAATAAACAGTAAAAAAATAAGTTGGTTCAGTATTGTCAGCGTGTTTATGCTGGCGATAGCCCTTGTGGCTGGCGGGGTTTCTACCGCGCAAGCCGCTACGGGTAGTTTTGATAGGGATAGTTATTTCCCGTCCTATAGCGACACAAATGATTTTGATCGCGCCTGGATATCGGTAACTGATTCATCTGCTACGGGCAGTGCTCCAGATACGATCACCGTTACTGTAAAAGCAGGTGCAAACTCCACGTCTTTTGTCTTAAAAGAGACGGGTGGCACAACTACCGTATTTACTACCACAGGTTCAACGCAATCGGTAATCTATCCTGTAGGCACGACATCTGGCTATGTTGAAGATTTTAATAGCGGCAGCCATAATTTTCCTGCCCTTGGGACGAGCGTGGTAGGCTTAAACCTAAAAGAATTAGTAGCAAATACTGGCGGTGATGCAACAACAGGGTCAAACGCATCTCTTACCGTTTCATCAGGAAGCACTCTTGAACTATTATATGGCGGATCTACCCTTGATACTGCTGTTATTAAAACGAACAGCGGATCTTTCAGTTTCACGCCAAGCTCTGTAAGCGCTGTGACAACTAATTCTCTCAGCAGTGCAAATTTGATTCTTAGTATTACTGACCAGGATGAAAACTTGAACCCTGTTATGAAGGACGTAATTGGATTTGCAGATAATGTCGCATTGTTAACGGCCGCAGGTATACCAGGAACAGGTTCATCCAGGGTGCAGATTGAAGCTATTGATCAGACCACAGGATCAACATTGTCGTTCAGTAACACAAGTATTGTGGCACGGAATATTATGCTGGTTGAAACAGGCAATAATACCGGTGTATTTACTGCGAACGGTAAGGTGTTTGGTTCGGCTACTGTGTCGTCTGGCAGTGAAATAGGAAACGTTCTCGTTGGTTCAAGTACGACGCCTGTTTATACGGGTGGTAACATTACGCTGGGTAACACAACGAATGGGCCGGCAGCTGTTTTCAAAATTATCGAAGCTAACTCAACAGGTTGCATTGCACTTGTTTATAGTGGACCTGATGGAAATGGGTCGACGACTGTTGCAGGAAGTCTTTCTGGAACAGCTACGCTTGCCTATGTGGCAGATTTATCTCCGGCAGATGCAACTTTCAGTACTGGTTATGGAACAGCATCTCTAACAACATCAAAGGTTGTAGCTCTTAAAGGGACGGGTACCACTGGTCGGGTAATTTCGCTTTATGGTAGGCCAGATCAAACGGCATATGCTACATCGTCTTCCTCATTAGTGAAGTTGATAGATGGTACTAACTATTGCTTGATTGATTTAACAACATTTCTAGGCACCACTTCAAGTGCTTCTGGTACTAACATATATAATGGCGGTTCCGTTTCCGTTAGTCTAGATAGCTTCCAGCTCGCCGGTCCACGAAGCGGAGATACATTGAAGGTATCATATCTCGATGAATTAAATGCCGGTGGTACTTCAGGCACAGTAACGGGAACATTGGCATATGGTGTTTCCGGTGAAACAGGTACGCTAGCGCAAGATGGCGCAGCGCCAGATATTAATGACTTGGTGACTATCACTGTTGTAGATGGAAATTTGAACACGAGTTCCTCCTCGAAAGAATCCATTGCTGCTACTTCCAGCCAATGGGGTGGCACAACAACCAACAACAGGGGTGATCGTTTAACAGTAAAAAGCTATAGCACGTCCAGCAAGGCAATTGGCTTGTCTCATCCAGATGGTTCTGGCGTGGGTACACAAACCATTAGGATTTCCAATACGGATAATACCTATGTTTGGATGGTACCGAATACACTGGGTACTTTCTTGACGCCGTTATCCAGCGGGATAACCTCAATCAGTTTGGGCACTCAATCAGTAAGCACGGTGCCTCTGATAAGGGGTTCTTCTTCTGGCGCAGACAGCTTCCTGTCTTCGGCATCAACCTCATCGTTTGTGGCTACGCTTGATGGTCTGGACAACACGGTTGAAATTTCACCCGATGGAACACGCTGGGTATCAATTCCCATTGTTGAGACGGGGGCTAACTCGAGTACGTTTACAGGGACAATTGGATTTGACTACACGGCAGTCCGTCTGACAACAAGTACTTCAGCATCTATTACCACTTTGATTACTGATTCCACGGGTACCTCCACGATTATCCTTAATAGTAGCAATTTTTCTTACGGTTCTATTTCGAGCTTCATTGGTACTGGGTCTGTGGTAAGGATATTCGATGGTTCAACTCAGGAATTTGCAGAAGTTTGCAGCGCAGATAGTACGTCGTTGTCAGTAACAAAGCTTTCGAATGCCACCGCGTTTGATCCTGACAAAACATGGATTCAGGTAATCGGAAATGATATGATAACCGATAGGTTAGATACCAATTCCGCGGATACCGAATACTTCCGTCTCGGTGGGTACTACGGTGCAACCTATCGTTTCCGTTACAATGATGCCGTTGGTGCAAGCAATGCATATCTAGGCGGGGACACGCTTGCTATAACTACTACCAACATAGGCTTTACAACGTATACGGGGTCTTTGGCAACAGATATAACGGGGACTTCTGGGCCTGACACATACGTCGTTGTTACCCTGGTAGATCAGGACTTGAATACTTCGACGGGAAGCAAGCAATCGACATATGAGCAAGATGCAAGTACGAGCGGCACCTCGGATATCATTAACTTCAATGAAAACGGCTTGGGATTGCCTTCTGGTTCTTCTACTGGAAACACTTCCAGGGGCTACAAGAGTGGTGGCACAGCGAAGATTGTATACGCAAGTACGCTGAGCAACATCTTGAGTTCCTCTGTAGACCAGGCTTCTGGTGGAAATGCGATTGATTTCAAATTGGTAGAAACAGATAATAACACGGGCACATTTAAAGGTTCATTCCAGTTATCCAGCGCTACGTCAACAGCGCAGGGTGATCCTGATATATTAAAGGTTTCTAATGGTAGTAACGTTTATGTATATTACAACGATTCGCCAAATGCATCTGCTGCGGATAACTCCAGCAGTTACACAGGTACCAGCCCAATTTTCATCGTAACATCGTTGGGTGCTTTAAGCTTGAGCAAGGACACAGCTTACTTATCAGGGGATACCGTTGTTGCTACGGTTGTTGATGTTGACAGGAACACAAGTTTAACCTCTACAGATACGTTGACTACCGCACTCAAAGTAACAGGGTCGAATTACTCCGTAGGAACGGATATGACGTTAAACCTTGTTGAGAACGGTGTGAATACGGGTACGTTCCTTGCCACAATTACCACGGGAACAACGACCTCTTTTACATCTACGAATCCTTTTGCAAACGTCGGGACGATAAAGACGGTACAGGGCGGTATCGCTATTGTAATATACACCGATACTTCTCCTGCTGCATCTTCGGCAACGAAGAATCTATCGTTCAGTGCATCTGATGCAACACTAGCTTTTGATGCGGAATCATATAGTTTGGGTACATATGCGTTAGTTACGCTAGTTGATGCGGAGAGGAATACAAGTATTAGCGTGGCGCAATCGCTCTTAAGCGATGTATTCATCCAGACATCTTCGACTAATAGTACGAAGGTTAGAATGGTTGAGTCTGGTGTGGATACAGGTACATTCTTAGGCTCGATTCAAGTTGCGTCGAGTGGAGACACTACGGAATTCAGCAAAATTAAGGCTGCTGAAGGTGATACATTGAAGATCAATTACATTGATGAAGTTAATACAACCGGGTCTTCAAGGACGGTGACGGATACGGCTACGGTAGCGGCTGCGGTTGCAACGCCAACTCCAGTAACATCGCCAACACCGGGTGCATCGCCAACAGCGACGCCAGTAGCGTCGCCAACGTTGCCACCATTACCATCACCTGGTGCATCGCCAACATTACCACCATTACCATCACCTGGTGCATCGCCAACATTACCACCAACGTTGCCACCATTGCCATCGCCAACAGTATCGCCTACACCAACGGTATGCGAAGCTGAGAAGGTAACGGTATCTAAGACTACGCTGAGTCTTAAGAGGAAGAAGAGCGGTGATGTGACTGTGACGGTAACAGGTACGGTAACAGGTGATGCTTGTGAAGTAGAAGGCGAAACGGTGACTGCAACGATCAATGCGGCGGGTAAGAAGCGCATATCGGTATCACCGACAAGCGGTACTACAGACGCAAGCGGTGCGGCAACATTCACGATTACTGCCAAGAAGAAGACCGGTAACGCAAGGGTCACGTTCAAGGCTGGAAGTGTGAAGAAGTCGATAACCGTGAAGGTTAAGAAGTAAAAAACGTATCCTTGGTCAAAACGTACAGGGGAACGCTAAGAAGTTAATAGAAGTTTAAAGAAAAGGGGTGTCATGCCGGAATGGTGTGACGCCCCTTTCTTTTTTAACTACGGTTAACCACGGGTGACGTGTGTCGAATGACGAGTAAAACGTCACCTGTAACAAAAATGAATAACATATAACAAGAAATAATTAATGAAAAAGTAAGAGGATGAGTGAGATTAAAAAACAATTGAACATTTTACATTTTTTATTATCTGTTATTCATTAAAATCAAACCCTTCTATGCTGGTTCTGGCTTCGTCGTGAGCTCAGCCGAACGGCTTGTAGCCTGTATCGAAACCCCCCGATTGCAGCTGTCGGGGGCGAGGACGATTGAACCAGCAAAGACCAGCAAAGGTTTTACCGTCTGTGTAGCGCGAACTTTAGTTCGCAGGACAGCGACATATCCCCGTTTTCACGAGGACAAGAATGTCGTGCTATATGCTCCGACTCGCTCCAGCTTGAGTGTTTTTTCTTTGTGTCCTTTGCGCCTGCGGTGAACAGTTTTCACATTTCCGTGCTTTCGGTGGTAAAGATCTTATGCAAAAAAAACAAGGTTTTACATTACTTGAGTTAATTGTCGTTTTGGTGATTATTGGCATAGTAGCCGGTGTGGCAGTTCCCAGATTTACCGGTTCCCTTGATTCTATCAGATTCAGAAAGACGATGAACGAGCTGATATACTTTCTCAGGGAGGCGCGTATTAAAGCGATGTCAAGCTCTGAGGCGACCAATGTTGTCTTTGATCTCCACGGAGGGTATTGCTATAATGAGGATAAAAGAATATTCATAATGCCCCGTGAAATAGAGATGTTTACCGATAAATTTGAAGCGAGGGATGAGCAAACAAGGATTTTGACGTTTTATCCAAACGGGACCGCCCTGGAAGATAAACTAGGGTTTGTATGCGATAATATGGTAGCAGTGCTGCATGTAGAGCCTTTGGGCGGGATGGCATATTATAAAATCAATGAGGAGATGGAACAGGTCGTTCGTTATGCAAGGGATGAAAAAACTCCTGATGAGGAGGAGATCAAAAAAGATATTGATAAATCAAAAGATTCTGATAAATTAACAGAAGAGATAGATATGGACGGATTAGATAATATCATGAGTGCGGATGATGAATTAGATGAAGATGACGGGGACGAAGGGGAGGGCGAAGGCGACGAGGAGTGATTATTAAATCTAATACTTTCTGAATAAATGGCTAAATGGTTATATGGTTGATAACTAAACAACCATCTAGCCATATCCAGTGATTTCAATTGTGTAGAAACACACTGCTGTGCGTCTAAAAAGGCAAAATGAACCTCTTTCGCTGGTTCAATCGTCCTCGCCCCCGACAGCTGCAATCGGGGGGTTTGGTTCGGGCTGCAAGCCGTTCGGCTGAGCTCACGACGAAGCCTGAACCAGCAGGGAGGGGCATAAGCGTTAACGTAAGAAGTTAATGCAATTAAATATCAGCATTGTCCGGTTAGGAATTTGCATGTACCGGCTTTTGTCATACCCGAATGCTTTTATCGGGTATCCAGAGTCAAGTCCATCCTAGATTCCCGCTAAAAACATGCGGGAATGACAGCTTTAGAGCAATGGAGTAAAACGCGCAAAAACCTAACCGGACAATGTTGATTAAATATCGAATATCGAACAAAAAATGTCGAATTATTAAGTTTTTTTCCTTCGAAATTCAATATTCCTTGTTCTGCATTCGATATTTTGCTCTAAAATGCTATAGCTCTTTCTTAAGTTAACGCTTATGGGATATAAGGGGTGGGTAAAGGCGCTATGGCTAAATTTGTGGAGTTATCCAAAATGAAATCTTAAAATTCCGGAATGCTGAAACGGATAAATCCGGATTACTTTTCAATTGTGGCAACAGTTCCGCCCCCTCGATGGGAGAGGCCAGGTGGGGGATGCCGAACGGTTGCCAAGATTGATTAATAACCTTTTATTGATGTTTATAAATGAAATGGAGTGACAGGATATGGGAAATAAGCTGAAGCTGCGATTATTGAAAAGGGGTGGTTTTACATTGCTGGAATTGCTGATTGTGATGATTATCATTGGGCTGCTTGCCGCATTGATAGGGCCCAAGATGATCGGACGGGTGGGCGAGTCCCGTCAAACGGTAGCGAAACAGCAAATCGAGGGCTTTTCGAGCGCCCTGGAGATGTATAAACTCGATACCACGAAGTATCCCACGCAGGAACAGGGTTTAGAAGCATTGGTGACACAACCGCAGGGGATTACTAATTGGAAGGGGTCGTATTTAAAAAAGAAGTTTATCCCAAAAGACCCGTGGGGGAATAATTATGTTTATACCTATCCGGGTGAGCATGGGGACTACGATATGGTTTCATACGGCGCAGATGGAAATTCCGGCGGAGATGGTGAGGATAAGGATGTGTTGAGCTGGGAGTGAGATGATGTTTGTGTATGAAATTCGAAAATCCCCCTTAATAAAGGGGGATACAGGGGGTTGTAAATACACAGACGAAGGTTTACTATCATCCTAAACTAAAGGCTCTTTCCAGAAACCTGAGAAAAAAGAGTACGTTGTCTGAGGTCTTGCTCTGGAATATACTGAAGGGCAAGAAAATAAAAGGATATCAGTTCATGCGGCAAAAGCCAATTGATAATTATATTGTAGACTTCTTTTGTAGTAAGCTAAAGTTGATAATAGAAGTTGATGGTATCAGTCATAATGACAAGTACAAGAGAGACCAAATAAGGCAACAGAGGTTAGAATCAAGGAATTTTTCGGTATTGCGATTTTATGAAAAGGACATCAAAAAAGACATCCGTGCAGTGATTGGGGCGATTGAAGACTGGATTGAAAAATTTGAGAAGAAATGATAACCCCCTGTATCCCCCTTTATAAAGGGGGACTTCAAAAAAATATGAATCAAACAACTACTTACAATATTAGTGATGTGTTAGCGGAAATTGGCAAGGTAACCCGGGCTGATTTGGATCGTGCTATTGAAGTACAGAGGCAGACAGGTCAAAAATTAGGGCGCATCTTGATTGATTTGGGGACGGTTTCTGAGGAAGACCTCAGAATTGCCTACGGTAAATTGCTCCAGATACCAATTTGGGAGAAGAAAAAGGATGACCGGTATCCGTTGATAGAGGGTATCCCCAAGGTATTCTTTGTGACAAATCGTGTGCTTCCACTCAGGGTATACGATGGTATGTTAGACATTGCCCTGGCAGATCCTCAGGATTCATTGCTGGTAGAGACTATTGCCTCTGCCACGAATAAGCAAATAGGGCTATTTGCCGGCTGCGAGAAAGACATTCTCGCTTCACTCGAAGCACTCTACGAGGGCGAGGCGAAAGAAGAGGAGGCCGCGGCTTCCACCATCGAGGTGATGGAGGACGTCGAACAGTTGCGGGATATGGCTTCTGAGGCGCCCGTTATACGCCTTGTGAACAGCGCATTGACGAAGGCGATCGAGGTGGGGGCAAGCGATGTACACCTGGAGGTTTTTGAACGGAATGCACGGCTGCGGTATCGTGTAGATGGCGTTTTGCGGGAGCTTACGCCGCCGCCCCGTGAGATTTATAATGCCATTATTTCACGTATTAAAATCATGGCGAAGCTGAATATCGCCGAAAAGCGGCTGCCTCAGGACGGACGAATCAAGATGAAGGTAGCTGGAAAAGAAGTGGATTTGAGGGTCTCCATTATCCCGATGAGCCATGGCGAGGGCGTGGTGATGAGGATTTTGGATAGAACTGCGGTTATGCTCGATTTAGAAAAACTGGGATTCAACCAGGAATTTTTGGTTAAGTTTCGACGTATGATAAATAAGCCGGAAGGCATGCTGCTGGTGACAGGGCCAACGGGAAGCGGTAAGACGACGACTCTGTACGCCGTGCTCAAGGAAATAATTTCACCGGAGATAAAGATCGTAACGGTGGAAGACCCTGTGGAATACAGTATGGATGGCGTGAATCAGATACAGGTAAATCCACAGATTGATTTGACCTTCGCATCAGGGTTGCGCTCTATTTTGCGACACGACCCGGATGTCATTCTTATCGGTGAAATCCGTGACCGGGAAACGGCCTCAATTGCCATACAGGCTGCATTAACCGGACATCTTGTTTATTCAACGCTACACACAAACGATTCTGCATCGGCCTTTACCCGTTTGATGGATATGGGGATGGAGGATTATCTGATTTCTTCGTGTATAATCGGCGTCATGGCGCAGCGATTAGTGCGAAAGCTATGCGCAAAGTGCCGTGAAGCGTATGTGCCAGAGGCGGAATTCCGCAAAACGACAGGGCTAAAGGAAGGAGAACCCTTATACAGGCCCAAAGGCTGTGATGAATGTAATAATACGGGTTTTAAAGGCAGGAAATGCATTGCGGAGTTTTTGTATGTTGACGATGCCATACGGCGACTTATCTTGGCCCACAAGGATTCCAGCGAGATCATGAGAGAAGCGGTAAAGAGAGGGACAAAACTTTTGTGGGAGGACGGCCTTGATTCCGTTCGCAAGGGAGAAACGACGCTGGATGAATTGTTGCGAGTGTCGTCTGATACAGAGGCATAAGCTGTGTAGGGGCGGGTTTCAAACCCGCCCCTACGGTAAATACGACGAATGCATGAATGTTTATTGTTTTTCAAAAAACCGCGGCTGGTTCAATCTTGCAGATTGAACCGTATATTGTGAACCGGACTATAAGACGTAGAGACAGGTTTGAAACCTGTCTCTACTAACCGTTGTGTGAAATGCCAAATTATTTGGTTCAATCGGGGACGATTGAACCAGCAAAAGATGAGGATTCCAATATCGAATATCGAACAAGGAATGTAGAATGATGAAATAGGTATTTTCTTCGACATTCGATATTCCCTGTTCTGCGGTTCGATATTCGTTATTCAGTACACGGTTAGATTGATCCGTCATTTTAAGTTAGCGCTTATGACCCCTGACGGCTAAAGGATTTTTCTTAAAAATCTTCCAGTATAGGATCGGTCTATATCTGCAATTTGTTCAGGAGCGCCGGTAGCCACAACCTCACCGCCATGTATTCCGCCCTCAGGGCCCAAATCAATGATGTAATCTGCTGTCTTGACAACCTCCAGGTTATGTTCTATAACCAATACGGTATTACCAAGATCGACTAATCGGTGTAAAATTTTCAGGAGCTGTTGTATATCAGCAAAGTGCAGTCCTGTAGTAGGTTCATCCAGGATATACAGTGTTTTCCCGGTTGCCTGTTTGGATAGTTCCGTGGCAAGTTTGATTCGTTGTGCCTCCCCGCCTGATAACGAGGTGCTGGGCTGCCCTAATTTCATGTATCCCAGCCCGACATCCACGAGTGTTTTTAAAAGACGTTCGATTTTTGGAATATTTTTGAAAAATCGGTGCGCATCTTCAACGTACATATCCAGAACGTCCGAGATGCTTTTATCTTTGTAAGTAACTTCCAGCGTCGCCTTGTTATATCTTTTTCTTTCGCATTCTTCGCATGCAACATACATATCGGGCAAAAAATGCATTTCCACTTTTTTGATTCCTTGTCCTTTGCACGTCTCACATCGCCCACCACTGATATTGAAACTGTATCTTCCTGCCGTATAACCGCGGATCTTTGCCTCTTGAGTTTGCGCGAAGAGGGAACGAATGAGATCAAATGCCTTGGTGTAAGTGGCAGGATTCGAGCGCGGGGTTCGTCCGATGGGTGATTGATCAACTTCTATAACCTTGTCAATATGTTCAACGCCGAGTATTTTATCATGTTCTCCGGGGGATTCATGACTGCCATACAGTAATTTAGCAAGCGAGCGATGCAGGATGTCGTTAACCAGTGTGCTTTTCCCTGAGCCGGACACGCCGGTAACACAGCAAAAGGTTTTTAAAGGGATTTTTACATTGATGGACTTAAGATTATGGGCGCGTGCACCCCGTATTTCAACGGAGTTTTTCAGATGAATAGCTCTTCGTTTCCCGGGAAGCGGTATGGAAAGACTTTGGTTGAGATACTGTCCGGTTAATGAATTGGGATTGCCGGAGATTTCTTCCGGCGTACCCTGTGCGACGATACTGCCGCCCCGCTCTCCGGCACCAGGGCCTAGATCGAGGATATGGTCTGCATGGCGGATGGTATATTCGTCGTGTTCTACCAGGATGACCGTGTTTCCATTGTTTCGTAAGGTAATTAAGGTTTTCAGAAGGCGTTCGTTATCCCGTGGATGAAGTCCTATGGTGGGTTCATCCAGCACGTAACAAATGCCGACAAGGCCGGAGCCAACTTGTTTGGCAAGCTGAGTTCTTTGTGCTTCACCTCCGGAAAGAGTATCGCTGCTGCGTCCCAGGGTTACATAGTGTAATCCGACATCTATCATAAAGCAAAGTTTGCTCTGAATTTCCTTCAGGATTTGTTTCGAAACAATTGCTTGTTGGCCGCTTAATTTCAGGTTTTTGAAAAAGCGCAGGGCCTCTTCTATGGTTAGATCCATTATTTCATGGATGGATTTGTGTTCGATTTTAACTGAAAGGGATTCGGGTCGCAGTCTGGCTCCTTTGCAAACAGTGCAGGTTCGGTAACTCATATAACCGGCAAGACGGCGCAGGATACGACCACTGGTCGTTTTTTCATAAATACGTTTGAGATTGGGGATGACTCCTTCGAAATCCTCTGCGCCAAAAAGCAGGCTATCTACGGCCTCTTTCGGTAGTTTTATAAAAGGGGTGTTCAGGGAAACTGAAAAAGTTTTTGAAAATACTTTGATTTGATTGTCGTAATGGGTCTGGGTTAGTGATCCCCAATTTTGCCAGGCGTCGATGGCGCCATCTTTGATGCTAAGATGTTTGTCAGGGACAATCAGCTCAGGGTCGAAATCAAAGGTATTTCCGAGTCCATCACAATCAGGACAAGCGCCGTAAGGACTGTTAAACGAAAACATGCGGGGCGTCAGTTCTTCATAGCCCCTTCCGCATTTTGGGCAGGCGTATCGTTCGCTGAGGATGTGGTCGGTAGAGACAGGTTTTAAACCTGTCTCTACAATCTCCTGGCTTACCAGCATAACTCCTTCACCTAATTCCAGGCAGGTTTCAATGGAATCATAAAGGCGTGTCCGGATATCCTCCTTGATAACCAATCGATCCACAATTACGTCTATTTCATGGGTCTTATATCGCGCCAGCTTTGGTATGGTTTTGAGGTCGACAATGGCATTGTCAACACGGGCACGGACAAATCCCTTTTGAATGATTGATTGGAATATTTCACGATGTTCACCCTTTTTGCCTTTGACGAGTGGAGCAAGGAGCATCATTCTGGTTTTCGGGGGGAATTCCATAACTTTTTGTATCATCTGGTCGATGGTTTGACGGGAGATAACGCATTTACAATGATAACAAGAAGGGATGCCGATCTTTGCATATAAGAGGCGCAAATAGTCGTAAATTTCAGTGGAGGTTGCTACCGTCGAGCGTGGGCTGGGCGGGCAGGTGCGCTGTTCAATGGCAATCGTGGGTGGAAGCCCCTCGATGTGTTCCACATCGGGTTTCTGTATTTGATCTAAAAATTGTCGTGCGTAGGAGGAAAGGCTTTCAATATAACGGCGCTGACCTTCTGCATAAATGGTATCGAATGCAAGGGATGATTTTCCTGAGCCGCTGACTCCCGTAATCACCGTGAGCCGGTCACGAGGGATATCAACGCTGATTCCCTTTAAATTATGGTTCCTGGCGCCGCGGATGGCAATAACATTATGGGCATTATTTTCTATCGTCATTAGTCGAAAATAAAGTGCAATATGAAAAATGCAAAATGTAAAATTTCTGGTTAGGACATGAATGAATGGAGGGATTTTCCTATGGGAATCGAGACCAGTTTTGAACTAATTGTACGAGCAGCCGAACTCCAACACCCGTAGCGCCTTTTTGCAGATAAGCATTATTTTTTTCGCACCATGAAGTACCTGCGATATCGAGATGGACCCAGGGATATTTTTCTGTGAACTTGCTTAAGAAACAGGCGGCAGTTATCGCCCCCGCATGAGGCCCTCCGATATTTTTGATGTCTGCAATATCGCTTTTGATTTGCTCCTGATATTCTTCCCAGAGAGGCAGTTCCCAGACCCTTTCCCAGGTTTTTTCGCCGGCGATTTTGACCCTTTTTTTCAGCTCTTCATTGTTTCCCAACATACCGGAAGCGGCAGTGCCCAATGCTACCACACAAGACCCGGTAAGGGTAGCAAGATCAATTACGGCGCTGGGTTTATATTTTTCTGCATAATCCAGGGCATCGGCAAGAATCAGGCGCCCTTCTGCATCGGTATTTGCGACCTCTGCAGTCTTGCCGGAACGAAATTTAATGATGTCGCCTGGTTTGATTGCCGAACCGCTGGGCATGTTTTCGGTACAGGGTATGAGGCCGATGATATGTTGAGGCAATTTCATTTTGGATATAGCTTTAATGGCTCCCAACACGGCAGCGCCTCCGGACATGTCGCTTTTCATTTGATCCATATCTTTTGCTTGTTTCAGGCATATTCCGCCAGAATCAAAGGTGAGGCCTTTTCCAACAAATACAATCGTATCCTGGTTTTTCGCGCGTGCATTGTATTCGAGTATGATAAATTTCGGGGGCTGGCTGCTGCCCTGCGAAACACCCAGTATACCACCCATCCCAAGCTTTTTAAGTTCGGGTTTGGACAATACTTTACATTGAATGCCAAGTTCTTTAGCCAATTTTTTGGCAGTATCGGCTAAAATGGCGGGGGTTTTATCCTGTGCGGGGGTATTGATAAGATCACGTGTAAAATAGACTGCATCTGCTATAATTTGCCCCTGTTTAGCGGCCTCGGTTGCAGGCTTAAAGGACTCTTTTTTAGACAAAAGGAGTGTAAGTGATTTAATTTCCTTTTGCTCCTCGGATGGTACATTTTTATATCTCTGAAATTTATAAAGGGCGAGCAAACATCCTTCAACATAAGCCTGATACCATTCGATTGATGAGGGATTCGGTATTTCAATCGAATCTATTACGCTGGTAACTTCACGGATACCCATGTCGCGAGTGATGCTGGCGGTAGTCCCTGCAGCCTGTCTTACTTTATCAAAGGTTACATCTTTTTTCTTTCCCAGGCCTGCCAGCATGATGCGTTTGGCCGGTATTTTCCCGTAAGTTGGAAGGGTGATTGTTTTGTTGAGTTTTGCAACAAATTCCTTTTTTTTAATTAATTCAGTAATGGCATTGTTCAGCGCTTTATCAAAGAAGACAAGAGTGCCTTCAACGGTTTTTACATCTTCGTATAGGTAAAAAACCAGCAGTTCGGCGGATTCCTTTTCAGCGAATCCTATTTTGATGTTGACGTTCATAAAAAGCCTAAAAACCTTGTGTTTTGTGTCCCAATCCTGCAATTTCAGGTATGTTCGGATTATAAGACACGCACTACGACCTGTCAAGTTATTCTTTATTTCTGAGGCGGTTGAATTATTACGGTAGTTTATCGTGGGAAGCAGGTCTGAACTGTTAAATTAAATGAAGGATGAGATTTGTAACAGAAAATAAAGTACAAAATGCAAAATTAAGGTATGTTGGATACCATAAATTTTGCATTTTGCACGTTACATTTTTCACTTCCGGCTCGTTCGGGTTAGGTTTCTTTAAACTGAAAAGCGATGATGCACTGGACATATTCTTCAAGGATATGTGTCTGTTCTTCCTGTGATAACAGACGATAAGGGACGACAGCATCCCTTATCCAGAAGCAGGTATTTTTGATAATCATACTGAGATGAAGTATCCGGGGGAGATGTTCTACAGGGTATTTTGTGAAGTCTATTCCGCTGACACCAATGGATTCTAAAAATTTCTTATGCATGGCTATCCCCTTCCTTGGGAGTTACAGAGAGTAATTAATAATGTATAGTTTTTGTTTTCACAAGCAGCAAGTCAATGTACATATTATCGGCATAAGTGTGAATTAATTTAATAAAAGATATAAATTTATACGAAATCAGAGATAGGTTGTAACAAAACAATAAATATGCATTGTATCTTTTCAGCAGGGCGGTTATCATAATTAAGCGTTTGGGAATTTCAACATAATCTTTGTCATTCCTACTTTTTGCTTTTGCTGGTTCAATCGTCCTCGATTGAACCGAACTGTTTTGGTTCAGGCTACAAGCCTGAACCAGCGCAAAAAAGAAAATTCGCTGTCGAAGGCGACCCAATTTAACGTTAGAAAGCGTAAGAGGTATGGGGAATTTAGAAAGTAAAAATGTCCTGATAACCTCCGGACCGACGAGAGGCTATATAGATGCCGTAAGGTATATTAGTAATAAATCCACGGGCAAATTGGGTGCTGCTATTGCAATGGAAGCTCTTAGGAGAGATGTCTGCATAACCTTTGTTTATGGAACAGGAAGTAGTACCCCCGACATGACCTTGCTAGGTAAAGATTATGCCCGTCGATTTACACTGATTGAAATAGAAACGATTGATGACCTTTTGCTGACGATTCAGGAAAAACTGAAAGGTGTGCCATTCGATGCCATCATACACGCTATGGCGGTGCTGGATTATGCCCCGGAAAAACAGAGTGAGGGTAAAATAGCTTCGGTGAAAGATACGCTGACGATAACCTTACGAAAAACGCCCAAGGTTATAAAGCAAATACGGACTTTATGGCCGCATACTTTTCTGATAGGGTTTAAATTAGAGGTAGGCGTATCGAAAGCTGAACTTGTTGAAAGGGCGTATGCCTCCATGATAGAAAGCGGAGCGGATTTAGTCGTAGCCAATAATCAAAATGAAATTGTAAGTGATAAACACCGTGCATACCTCATTAATTCGCACAAAGAGGTAGAATCAAGATGTGAGACCAGGCAGGACATAGCAAGCAATCTGATGGACTTAATAGCAAGAAATTGTAACCGGTTGCGTTGAGTTTTGCTGTTATGTTACGTTGGTGTGTCGTATCACATTATAGACATCGGTGGGTTTATTAACGCCCTTCAGTTTTACGTTTTTAATTTCCTCCGTTTCCAGTTTTATATTTTTTATTTCATTTAATGTCCGAGGGCTAATCAAAATCTGTCCTGCCTTTGCCTCAAGCTGTAATCTATGGGCAATATTGACCTGGTGTCCTATAACCGTATAACTCAATTGGGTAGCTGAGCCGACATTCCCCACCGTAGCATATCCGGTATTTATGCCAAAACATATATCGATATTACAGCCGTGCTCAAGCCAATGTTTTCGGAGTTCCTGTGTTTTTTCACGCATTTCTATCGCCATTCTGACTGCCCTCTCAGCATGATCCTCAAAATTAATCGGATCTCCAAAAAAAACAAGGATGCCATCCCCAATGAATTTGTCAAGTGTGCCTCCATAGGTAAAGATAATTTTGGTCATTTCAGTGAAATATTCGTTTAATAGATTTATTGTATCTTCCGGCTCCATACTTTCAGATGCCTCAGTAAAACCTTTCAGATCAGCAAAGCATATCGTCAATAATTTTCTGGCATTGATCAGATATTTATCGCTTCCATTAGAAATAATACTTTCAGCAATTTGAGGTGATACGTACCTTTTTAAACGGCTGGTCCTCTGGATTTCTTCTACCTGTTTTTTCACCTTGTCTTCCAGGGTGTGATTAAATTCTTCAATGAGTTTATTTCGCTCCTTAAGGGTTTCATTGAGCTTAACGTTTTCTACGATATTTTTGTATGATTCCACTGCACCCGCAACCGTATCGAGCAGTTGTTCAGGATCGGTGCCCTTAACGACATAGGCATGTGGTCGAAAGTGCTTACGGATATCAATCCTTTTTTCCCTTTCGTCATAGCCTGTATGAAAGATGATGGGGATGTAATGATTTTTAGATTTGAGAATCTCAAAGACGTCCAGTCCAGACATGTCTGGCATATTAATATCCAGTATCACTCCAAAGACGCTGTCGTTAAATTTGTCAATCGCCTGTTTTCCTCCACTGCAAGTTAGGACGTCGTATCCTTCTTCCTCCAGGATAACAGTTGTGGTTTGTAAAATTGAGGGGTCATCATCTACGAGCATGATACAGATTTTATTCGGTATTTCTTGTATCATTTTTTGTCCTTTATGTTTTAGTAATGGGTAATTTAACGGTAAAACTTGTCCCTTCCCCTTCTTTACTCTTTAAATCAATAAACCCTTCGTGCCTCTGAATAATGTTTAAACTGATGGCCAGCCCCAGTCCAATTCCTTTGGGTTTTGTGGTAAACAGGGGGTCAAATATCTTATTTTTAACCGTATCGGGTATACCACACCCTGTATCGGTTATCGTAATGACTAAAAATTTATCTTCTCTTTGTGCAAGGATAGTTAGCCAACCACCGTTCGGCATGGCATCCAGGGCATTTTGAATAAGGTTTATTAATACCTGCTCGATCTGGTTTGCATCGACAGGCACCAAAGGCAGGGCATCTTCTACCTGGATAACTTTGTTAATTATTTCAGGCATTTTAAGTCTTGAAAGAGAAGATTCAATAAGGGAATGAATATTCGTGGGAGATACTGCAGGTTTTGCCGTCCTTGAGAATCCCAAAAGGTCGTTGACGATTTTTATGCTCCGATCTGTTTCCTTCTCGATGATTTCCACTAATTGATTTACTTTTTGATCATCGTTTAATACGCTGTGATGTACGGCTTTCTTTTTTATGATGAAAAGCGCATTTCTGATTGCTCCAAGCGGATTTCTTAATTCATGTCCAACGCCCGATGCCAGCTTACCCACAACTGCCAATTTTTCCGAGCGTACCAAGCGTTCTTGTGCTTCGTTCAATTGTTCATTTATTTTGACTAATTCTTTATTTGCGTTGGATAGGTTGTTAACATTTTCCCGTAACTGTGCCATAATCTTTTCTTTTTCATCATAAGAGGCCTTGAGCGCCCTGGTCATCTGATTGAAGTTCATGGATAGTTGCCCAATCTCGTCTCTGGAGCGGATATTTACTGAGCGTGTGAGGTTCCCCTTAGCGATATCAAGGGTAATGCTCGCCATGTGTCGTATGGGAGAAACAAAGTATTTGGTAAGAAAGAGCGTAATGCCTATTCCTCCAAAAACGATACACACTCCCATAGGAATAATGCTTCGCAGAATAATCCGGTGAATTCTTTCATTCAATTTGTGTGGGGATAAACCGATTTGTACGAAACCTAAAATCTTTTGTTCTGCTTTTGCAGGAATTTCGCCCAAAAGTTGCGCTGCAAATGCTTCTTCAGAAAAGGTCTGCTTTTCAACAACAGGGATTGAAAAATCATAAAAAGTCTCGCCAGAAGAGGTAATCATGCGATGGGTAAGCTGTACATCCGAGCTTTGGTAGTCATGTCTGGTGGGAATTTCTTTCATCTGGATGTTTAGCCACGAAGCATTCTCTTCGACCAGGACTGTTTTAATATTTGATATACGCCAGTAACCAATTTCCTCTTCCCTGTCGAGCGCCTGGGCCTTTTTGACAGGGGCGTCCAGAAATGCCGACTGTGTGTAGTTCAGCGCATGTTTAACCTCATTGTCCTGAGCGAGCAGTATAACAAGAGACGTGCCTAATTTTCTCAGCGCCTCTTCCTGTTGTCTTTTTGAATAGATTAAAAAGAAGAGACAACTGAGTATTCCGATAATGATTATCAGTATACCCATAAAGAGGATAAGTTTAGTGCGAAGGCCAAACATGTGATTATAAAATCAAAATATTATGGATATAAAACTACATCCGGATGGGATTGAAAGGAGGTCAGATTTATCCCGATTATTTCCGCAGTTTGGGTATTTAAGGTCAGCTTCAATTTATCCGGTTGTTTAATGCCGAGCGAAGTTGTCGCAGGATTGCTCAATAACGTTTGTGCCATTCGGGCTGCCTGACGACCCGTGTAGACATAATCTGGTGAAACCGAAACGAGCGCCCCTGCCTTCACTATTGCATCCGAAGTGCAGAATATCGGCAGGTGATGTTCTAGAAGTGTTTTCGAGATAGCATTGAGTGAGGTCTTTGTAATGACTGTACTATCAGGTATCATCCATAAGGCGTCAATTTTATCGATCATATTTTTTAGCGCCGGTGCTACTTCACTTTCCGACGCGACCTCTTTTTTAATGAAATTAAATTCAAGTTTTTTTGTCACGCGGTCAGCCTCCGAGACGATATTCCCGGTCTTTGCAGGATCATAAATGACCCCTACATTTTTACGCGCGCCAAGAAGCTCTTTGAGAATGGTAAATTGATCTTCCACGGACACCTCCGAAGAAATACCCGTTATATTGGTACCCTCCAGGTTAAATCGCTTGTGATTGATTACCATGCAGAAGATAATGGGGGTATCGGTGAATTGCTCTTTTACGAGGGTGGCAGCGAGTATGCCCACAGCCAGGACAAGATCGGGTTTGTGTTTGCTGTCCTTGATATCTTGAATGATTCTTTTGCCTTCGTCTGCATCTCCATTCAGGTTATAGATTGCATTTATGGAGATGTTTTTTCCCTTGATTCCCTCTTCAAACCCCTTAATTGCCTCGTTATAAGCTGCAATTTGCTGGCTTTGAACAATGACGACCGTGTTTTCTTTGGCAAAAATTTGAGGGGAAAGGAATGAGATTTGGGAAAGAAAGGCGAGGATAAACCACAAGGCGGTGAAAATTTGCATATTACGTTTATGAAGGTATTTTTCTATCATGCTGAGAAGATAAGCTTGATGAATCTAAATTATTATCTTATTGTTTTGAAAATACCTGAAGCCGTAACCTTTGTTATTTCAGGTGGAATTTGAAATTTTCATGTTTCTGTTTTCATGGTAACTAAAGATTCCTAATTTATTAATCAAAAAATATGCCATACATTGATTTTTATCAATTTGATTTAATCTTAATATTTGTTCGAGATTATGTCAACAGAAGAAAATTGCATTTACAAATTTAAATAAACGAGTTTCAGATTTTTTATTAAAAGGAGAAAAAGGTTCAAATATGTACAAAAATATCAATAATGGTCTATTGACGTTCTCTAGGTGTGTTTTATATAAAAATAAATTCTTTTTGACAAAAAACACGCTTATGGTATACTTCCCCTGATTAGATAGGACTTATTAAGTTTGCATGAAGAAATCGAACATCATTTCAGGAGGCTGTACGCTGTCCATGCGCTTTCGGTGGAAAAGTTATATTTTTATACCTTTTCTTACCATCTTTTATTTGTGCGGTTGTTATGCCCCGCCTGCATTCAAACCGATTACTGTCGTGAAGCCCCCCAGAAAAGTAGAACCTTATATTATCAGTCAACTGGATCGTTATTTTGTACGGGACTGGAAATACGTTGTCATCCATCACAGCGCTTCACCAACCGGCTGCGCCACTGAATTTGATAAATATCACCGGGAGAAAAAAGGTTGGGAAAATGGACTGGGATATCATTTTGTGATCGGGAATGGGCATGGTTCTGGTGATGGACAGATTGAGATAGGCAATAGATGGGTCAATCAGATAGATGGCGCCCATGCCGGTGTACAGGAATACAACCATTACGGCATCGGAATATGCCTGGTGGGAAACTTCAACGAAAGCTACCCCACCGCGGCTCAAATGGCTTCGCTTTCGGCATTAGTAGGGTATCTCCAAGACCGGTGTCACATCACTTCAGAAAATATAATTATGCACAGGCATTTCAGAGAGACAGAATGCCCTGGAAGAAATTTTCCCTATTATAAAGTGCTTGCGAAAACCGTTCGATGGT
>Ga0209323_10000774_pt1 | contig 20807 bp, 13 predicted proteins | sample Rifsed19ft2_FD_184014 | JGI IMG/M metagenome (GOLD analysis project Ga0209323, IMG submission 184014) | Soil microbial communities from Rifle, Colorado, USA - sediment 19ft 2 (version 2) | ecosystem: Environmental > Terrestrial > Deep subsurface > Rock core/Sediment | place: Rifle, Colorado...
GCGAAGGGGGACAGGTGATAGATAGAATTTCAAAGCCGGAGGAACAATCCGTGGACTCGGATTATCAGACCGATAAGGTCTGGCTACTCAACGTGCAGAGGAAACTATATCAGTGGAGTCTGGAGAACACCAGACTACGCAGTAATCACTGGAGAGCCGGAGGCATAGCGAAAGGTGCATATCCGGTTCGGAGAGAGGTCAGAGAAAACCGACTATTGTTTCGCACGGCGTCTCTGACCTACTTTTACCATACATCCGCATACTGACTGCCTTTGTATATCTGGCTGTCATCCTGGACCTGTTTTCCCGCAAGGTAATAGGTTACGCCATATCCAGCAACATAGACACGGCTTTAAGCCTTGAGGCTTTACGGATGGCTATCAGCAACCGTACACCGCCTGAAGGAGTAATCCATCACTCTGATCAGGGGGTGCAGTATGCAGCCTATGATTATGTGGATCTCCTTCACACACATGGGTTTCAAATCAGCATGGCCCGCAAGGGTAACCCATACGATAATGCCGTGGCTGAGAGTTTTATGAAAACCCTGAAAACCGAGGAAGTCTATCTCTGGGAGTATCAAACCCTTGCTGACGTTGAGAGACGACTTCCCTATTTCATTGAACAGGTCTATAATCAAAAACGTTTGCACTCATCCTTGGGGTACAGACCCCCGGATGAATACGAGGAGATATTTTTACAGAACCAAAAACATAATAACCCCTGTCTGATTACTCTAACTTGAACTGTCCAAACTCAGGGGTGCAGTCCAACCCTTTAAAGAAATTTCACCTATTGCTTCCATCGAATATAAAAATTTAGGTGTAAGCTGTTTCATCTCGATATTTTCATATAAATCATTCATAATGCCTTTGTAATCACTAGGAAATTTATCTACATATAGACTTTCGTTTTCTTTCGAATCTGCTATATAGAGAGCTAAAAAATATGCGAGTGAAAGGGTTGAATTATTCAAATTATCAACTTCGCTCTTTATATTGTTCAATCCTTGTATATTATGCCATTTAGCGTACTCAAAAATTTTCCCCAAATACAAATCTATTTCAATTGTTTCAGTACCACTATGCACTGTAGATACGTCAGTGAACAAAAGAAAGGAAACACTGGAAAAAAGTATAAAGATATATCCCAGAAACATATTTTTTTGCATTAATATTTCCCTTTTTACGGTTGTATAGTAATTTCTGTCGGTGGATCATTTTTTAAAGCACTTATAGCTGAATCCGTTGTCCGAATACATCCACGTGTCGGATGACTTGGACCACCTCTATCTGCGCGTTCACTTCTGCGGGGTGATAAGATAATCGTTGTGGTAAGAATGCATGAAAACAATTATAGTTTCGTCATGTTTACTTAGTTGAACGAATAGTTTTAACCTCCATCAACACTTTAGTGTGGTGGTGAGCAGTAATCGGATAAAATAAAACACCCTTGACTACAACATGCTTGCCACTATATTTTATTCCTTTTACGTGACTCGGCAAAACCATTTGTATTTCCGTTATCTCATTCACAGGTCCGCCAAACTCATCCTTTGCAACACTTATCGGAGTTAGTAAAGTTAGTACGAATTCTTTTTCAGCTTTACCATTCGCATCAAGAAATGTTCTTAGACTTAATTTACCCGATAACTCAATTTCATGTTTTGTCGATATACTTTCAGCCATAGAAAAATTCTTATTGAGCAAACCGAACAAGAGCAATAATAATATCATGTTAATACGTTTCATTCTTGATATATTCATCGTTCGTCCTCTCTACTCAATACAAATTTATTTGCTGCACTTCATTTGTTTAGTTCCTTCTTTCCATCCTTCTACTTTTTTAATTGCCTCGGATAGTTGATCTATTTGATCCTTCACTAGCTTGTCTGGATCGAGCCCCAGCTTTTTTAATGTTTTCACATATTGATCTGGATCATTATTGTCAGCGGAGGGAGCATATTTATTTATTGCATTTTTAACGGACATATCTGCATATTGATTACTATTCAGTAATGCTTTTAAAGCCGCTAACCCTGCGTCTTCAGTGGGGAACTTTGCAAATTTACCGGTATTTGAATCTTTTCCTATGGCACCATGTTGATTTGCCCAATTACCTCCTATTATATTTCCAGGATTATTGGTCCTCCATGATATAGAACCACCAATTTTTGTATAATTGTCATACTCTTCTTGCAGTAATCCCCAATGGTCAACCCAATTTATCGGATTGCCACTTACGTAAAGAAATAGATTAATTCCGCCTAACAAACCAATTGGATCTTTCTCGATATACCTTCCGATCAGGGGACTGTAATCCCTCGCCATATTGTAATGCAGCCCCGTCTCTGCATCATAGTACTGTCCAGAAAATCTCAGGTTGTTCACAACATGGACTTGGTCGCCATCCACGTCTTCATTGATATCAAATCCTTCCCCGAAGGGGAGCAGTTCCGCGCTCCAGACCTTTTGCCCTAAACTGCCCGTCATGAAGAGCGGTGTACCAAGGTGATCCGTGTGGTAATAATAAACCTCCTCTGTGCTTCCGTCAATGTCGATCTTTGCCAGAGGATGGTCGGTTAAATAAAGATACTCCGTAACGACGTCCCCGCTTCCATCCGCCTCCGCGATGAGGCGGGACTGTTGATCATAAAGGAAATAGATTGTCTGGCCATTGGCGACTTTCTTCACCCGGCGGCCCTGGCCGTCGTAGACATAGCTGCCCAGCGTGGTGCTGTTCTCGGTAACTTGAACCAGACGGTTGTTCTGATCATAACTGTAGTTGCGATTATTCTCTGTCACCGTATTGCCGGTGGCATCATAGGAAAACGTCTTGTTCTTGGAACCGGTGATCTCAGTCAGAAGATTATCGGTATAGCTATACGTGCTCGAACCCAGACTGCCGCCCTCAGTTAACCGGTTCCCCACCAGATCGTAAGTATAACTTAGGCTCCCTGACGAAGGCCAGGGGCCGGTGGCTGATGTCAGCCGGTCGAGGGCGTCATAATTGTAGGTCTTGTTCTTTACCGAATTAATCAGATCGGAGATAGCCGTAACGTTGCCATTGGCATCGTGGCTGTAGTCGTGGCTCAGGAGCTGTGGGCTACTCCCGATGGTCTGGCCATCGAACTGGTACCGGTTGTCATAGGTTAAAGCCGTACTCAGGCCATTCCCCAAACTAATTGATTGATACGGACCATAAGGCAGATAGCTGCTGAGGGTGGCATATGTCGTGGGCGGCCCGCCGTGAGACCCGGAGACCTGCGTCAACCGATCCGCGCTGTCCAGGGTATACGTCACCTGTCTTCCACTCGGATAGGTGATCCCGGTCAGATTGCCGTTAACATCGTAAGAATACGTTGTCGTAAATGAACCGCTCAGTCCAGTAAACGTCTTGACCTCCTGGTAGATCTGCCCTTTACTCGTATAGCTGTAGGTCGTCGTCCCGGAGGAATCGGTCATGCCCGTCAATCTCCCCAGGCCGTTTGATGTGGCGCCATCATAGCTGTAAGTGATGTCCTGAGATGAGTCGGGGAAGTGGATGTGCGTTAACCGGTTTAATGCATCGTAAGTGTAGGTCGTCAGGATATCGTTGGCGTCTTTCTTTGATACCAGGTTGCCAGCGTCGTCATAAGTGTAGATGGTTGTTCAGGTATCCGGGGAGATCAGTTTAACCACTCTCCCGGCGTCATCATATTCATACGTTGTCACGTTGCTGTTCCCGTCTGTCACACTAATGAGATGATCCTGTGTATCATAGGTCAGGACTGTAGCAATTGACCCCGGCTGAGTCACTTCTGTCAATCGGTTCAGCTCGTCATAGTCATACGATGTCTCATGTTCGTTCGGATCAGTCAGGCTGGTCCGGTTCCAGTTGCCGTCATACCCGTACGCCGTGAAGGTCGAATCCGGGTTTGTGACCTGAGTCAGGCGATTGAAGGTGTTATACTGCATGTCCAGATAGGTCTTGATCGCCCCTGTGGGGTCCTTTCGCTCTTCCCTCGTCCGGTTCCCCTGGGTGTCGTATTCATACAGGATCTTATTCCCCAGATCGTCCGTAATCTCGGTCAGGTGGTTCACAGTGTCATAGGTATAGTCAATGGTGGTCCCATTGGGCAGATCCACTGTGTCTATATTCCCATTGGCATCGTAGGTAAACGTTGTCGTGGCTCCCTGTTGGGTGATCGTACTGACACGATTCATGGCATCATAAGTATACGACGTGATTTGACTGTTCGGATCCGTAATCTGGGTCACGTTTCCGTTGGCATCATAGCTGTCGTATGTCGTGGTCAGAGCGCCTGTCCCGTTGGCACGTGTAACAGTCTCAAGCATCCCGCTTTTGGGATCACCGGCCTGGACTGGATAATAGGTCAATGTGGTAGTATCCGTCACATCCGTGCGGGGGCCGTCCACCTGGATGAGCCGTCCCAGGTTGTCATAGTCAAAATAGGTTGTCTGCTCAAATGGCATCAGGGCTCCTGAGCCATTTCTGGTAAACCCCTCCACAACCTGCCGCCGGACGGAGAACCCCGGATCCTCATTCGGGATCGCATTACTGTCATTATCGTAATCATAGGTGATCCGCCGGACCTCCTGCGGATCAAGCACACTCTGCACCGTCTCCGTCAACACAAAGTCAAAGTCCGGATGCCAGGTGTACGTGGTCGTCCGCTGCTGCGACGTACCGGTGGCTTCCGTCTTCGTCAGCACATTGCCACGGCCATCGTATGTATAGGTCGCTACATTCCCATTGCGGTCAGTCTCGCCGGTCAAAAGATAATCAGCCCCATACTCCTGGGCTACAATATTATTCTCAATGTTACAGATGGAACAGCCGACCCCCGAGGTCACGATACTCCCGGAGCCATTGACCGGGTCATAGGCGTACTCATACACGGTCACGCCCCCTTCGAGGGTCGTCACCGTTGTCCTCCCCGGCGCATCATAAGAAAGGGTTACTCCGTTCGCACCATTGCCATTGTCCATCTCAACCGTCCGGTCGAGGGCGTCATACTGAATGTTCACAGTTGTCTGGCTGGCATTATTGCGAACCGACGTCAGGTTATGGGAGTCGTAGGGGTCCTGATAGAGATAGGTCGTAACCTCCCCGGCGCTGTTGGTGGCAGTGGAGAGATTCCCTGCGGCATCATAGGTGTAGAAGGCCAACTGCCCCGTCGAATCGGTGATCTGTTCGAGATTCCCGGAGGCGTTGTACGTCAAGGTGCTCTGCCGTCCGATCGTGTCCGTGATACTTATCAGACGGTTCGACTGGTAGGCCAGCGTGATCTCGTTGGAGAAACGGTCGGTGATCTGTGTGAGAAAGCCGTTGGCATCGAAGGCATAGGTCTTCCCGTCCCCATGAACCCACCGGAAACCACCGCCGATTTCCGGTACAAGCTCTGATCGCGTCCCGTTCAGGCCGATATAGCCCCCGGCTCCATCAGGATAATAATGCACATCCTTGCCATTTGCATCCTGAATACTGACAGCGCCATCGGCCTGCCGGTTCAGGAAGATATTAAAACTGTGCGTCCAGCCGGGACCGAGGGCAAATAAGGATGACGGGACCGCCGTAACATCAGCAGAGTCCTGAAGGGGAACCCCCTCCAGTGTCGTCGTAGCCGTGATCGTGTTGGCGCCCGGGGTTAAAGTGACTTGCTGCTGCCAGTGACCCCCTACTACAGAAGTCTGAATGCCGTTGACCTGGACGGATTGGATATGCGTATCAGCCACGGTCCCCTGGACCAGCACCTTCATGTTCTGCACCAGATCATTACGGACCTGGTTGCTGTATGTCCGGTAAAAATCGAGGTCCAGGCCGCCGATCCCTTTCAGGGTGAAATCTCTTTGAGGGAGCGTCGTTGCCGCCCCGCTCATGAAGTTAACCGGTTCGGTTGTGCCTAATTCGCAGAACTCACAGTCACTGTTGTCCGTATTCTCATCTATCTTGCCATTACAGTCATCATCTGTCTGGTTGCAGACCTCCACACCGGTGACTGAGACGCCGCCGATGATAGATGCCTGAAGGCTCTGGGACAGCGCCCCCGTCTCCGGATCGTCGTTGCAGTCGCTGCAGGAATCAACATTGTCGCCGTCACGGTCCTGCCCAGGCTTTTTTAAAGCATTGTTGTCATCACAGTCTCCCTCACAGGTCGTATAATCATCCCCATCCAGGTCAAACCCTTCATCAATAACGCCGTCGCAGTCATTGTCTATCCCGTCGCATATCTCAACCGCACCGGCATGAATGGCAGGGTCCCCGTCATTGCAGTCCTGCCCGCCGCAGAGGGTATAATCATCTCCATCCTCATTCAGGCTTTGCATCTGCATATCCCGGCTCTGTGTTGCATAATACTGGGTGACACCGTTGCACGTTTGTCGGACCCTTGCGAGGACATTAAGGTTTACACCCGGAGGAACCAGATATATTTGAGTAAACGTTGACTCTGAAGGAGGATCTCCATAAGGAGGCGGGCAGTCAATCAGCGTATCCTGCCTCTGGTTAAAGAACAGGTTATAAGGGGATCCTGGACCGGTAACCGTGATTTCGCCTGTCGCCTGATCACAGGCTCCCCCGATCCCGCAGAAATTCAAGGTGTCATAGGTAAAGTGCGCAGCAACCCGCAATCGGAACTGGCATGTCCCCTCATCAAAGTTATCCGTATCGTACCCGACGGTAAGGTCCGTAGACGGCGCCGCAAATACAATCGCCGGAAAGAAAACCAATAATACTGAAATTATCAGGACAAATCGCTTCATTTATAGACCGTACTCCCGTCCGCCGGTGAGAGGATATGGATCAGGCCCTCCCCGGCAGGCATATAGACCACTGTTTTCTTGTCTGAAAAAGACCCTGTATTATTCGCCGAATCCCTGGCACGGGCCTTAAAGCTGTTAGACCCTAACGTCAGAGCTACATCTGTAAAGGTAAATGCACCCTCTGCAGTGGCCGTTGTCTCACCGGCCGCCTGGTCATTTACATAAAGCTCGACCGTTGTATTCTCCTCAGCAGTCCCGGTCACTGTAATGGGCTGGGTCGTGGTGGGTGACACAGGCTGAGAAAGCTCCGGCTGCAGCGGCGGCACATGATCTATCCGGACAAACCGCGTCGTCTCTGCAGTGGCGCCCCCGTTGCCCGTTACCTTGAGTCTTATCTGGTAGATGCCGGAGGGTGGGCTGCTCTGGAGTGTCCAGGTGGCAAGAGTGCCGTCAACTACCGGACCGGATGAAGCATTGGTGAGTGTCATGAACTGAAAGGGGCTGGTCCCCAGTCCGACATCCACGCTATATGAGCTGAAACTCGACGCACTCGCCGTCCCCGTGATATCCACCGCCGGAGTCACAATCAGTTGATCTGACCCAGGGGCTGTAATCTGTGCGATGGGCAGGTTATTATTCAGATCAATCCGACCGATGACCGGTGCGGCTGAACCGCCTGCCGTGGCATCCATCCGGAACTTATAGGTTCCGTTCGGCTGAGGGACCCCTGACGTGTTCGTTCCATCCCATGACGTATTGATCAGCCGTCCTGACCCGGACGCGCTCTTCATTACAGTACTGGTTGAATCCGTAATCTGAACCGTCCAGTTCGCCGTCTGTGTCAGATCCGCAGTCAGGTTCGTCGTACCTCCGCCTTGTGTAAATGACGGTGAAGAAGGATAGGCGTCCGTGATGGCAAATGGATATGTGGTGGAAGCGCCAAGCCACGGGTCGTATAACACCTTAGTGCTGACTGAATTGCCACTCCCCGGACCGCTTCCTCCGGGACCTGTGGCATCCCCCCACCAGGTATTACGGGCATCAACGGAAAGAGTCGTCTGTTCGTTGAGAATGGCGCCCTGGGTGTTGCTGTAAAAATCACTGTTGCGGATCGTCACCCGGGAATTATCGGAAGAACCTGATGTCGGGACATAGAGTCCCCTCTGGCTATTGTTATAGACCTGTGAGAATGTCATATTCAGATCAGTGGAAATCAATTGAAGCCCATGCAGGGTACTATTTCGTATGGTGCAATGACTTAAGGAAAATGCGGTGCCGACGCCATAAATGGCCGCATCCTGTTTACCCCCCTGATCCACCGTCACATATTCCAGCAGAGAAGCCCCGGACACGGCAGCGCTATTGAAGACTATCCCGCGCCAGTTGTTGGGGGCAGGGTTCAGTGTGGTCAGGAGGATCGGCTCTGTGGATGTCCCGATGGCCCTCAGAATACCCTTGTCGCTGATTCCCAGATATGACGACGCGGCAAACCGCATGGTTACACCCGGGTTGACGGTCAGTGTAACCGGAGTAGTCCCTGATACAGTGATGTTACCGGTAACCACATTATATATCTTCCAGCGGAAACCGAGCGTGGTATTGTTGCTCACAGTAGTGCCATTCAGCTCCAGCATCGTCGTTGGATCAATATTGAGCAAGGTGTTTTGAGTTTGAAAATTCTGCAATATACCAAGGGAGATTCGTGCCGTCTTCGTATTGAAATGCTTAATCGTATTCCCCGTGAACGTGGGCAATCCGCTGGCATTAGCCATGAAGATATTTTTATCAATCGTACTATTCAGAACTGTCGGGGTCGCGCTACTGATGTAGAGACCGTAATCCACAGGTGTTTCAATCACGCTGTTTTCAATCAATGGGGAGGTAGTGCCTCCGGACATGTAAATTCCGTAACGGCCGGCATTTTTGATTAAGGATTGAGAAATGGTAGGTACGGAAGTTCCGGAAATTGTAATGCCGTCTCCTCCTACTTGATCCACGGTAATCGCAGTCATGGCCGGCGAGGCGCTGGACAGCAATATCCCGCTTGGACCGCTGTACCGCACCGTCACGTTCTCAAGCGTCGGGCTGGAATAAATATTCAGTCCGGCAGTCGTTGGACTCGTCCCGGTTCCCGCATACTCCAGAGTGGCATACTGCAGGATCGTCTGCGCACCTACTGTCCCGGAGTATAGCATGATCCCGGACCACGACGACGTCCCTGATTTCGTAAACGTTACCGGCGATGCCGACGTCCCTAAAACTTTCAATATACCAGGCGTGTTCGTCGAAGACCCTACAGAAATCCCGCTCCCGGACGCAAAACTCATCCTAACCCCGGACTGTATCACCAGCGTGGCAGGGTTCCCGGTCGTCCCATTCACAGACAGGTTCCCGCTCACCACCACGTAGCTGTACCACTGCGTGGTCAATGTGGTCGTCCCCGTCATCGTATCGCCAACCACGTTCAGAGAAGTCGTCGGGCCAATCCCCTGCAACGTATTCTGCGTCTGAAACATCTCCAGAATATCAGCAGGCACCTGAACCGTTACGCTACCCAGATCCATAATCTGGTTCCCCGTCAGTACCGGTGAACCTGCGTTACTCGTAAAATAGACCCCCTTCGCTATTTGATTGTTCTGAACCGCCGTGTTGATCGCCGACGGCCCTGCATAGTAGATCCCGTACTGCCCGGAACCGAGAATACTGCTTCCCTGGATCGTCCCGCCCACCACTCCGTTGCTCCCATTCACGTAGATCCCATAGCGGCCCGCATTGCTGATTGTAGCCTGGGTAATCGTCGGCGCAGTAGTGCCACTCCCCACACCATTGATCGCAATCCCATCTCCCCCTACCTGATTCACCGTGATATTCGTCATCAAGGGCGAAGCGCCGGACAGCAGGATACCGCTCGGTCCGCTGTAACGCACCGTCACGTTCTCCAGTGTCGGGCTGGAATAAATATTCAGTCCGGCTGTCGTCGGACTCGTCCCCGTTCCCGCATACTCCAGAACGGCATATTGCATGATCGTCTGAGCACCTACCGTCCCGGAGTATAGCATGATCCCGGACCACGCCGACGCCCCGGATTTCGTAAACATCACAGGCAATGCCGATGTCCCTAAAACTTTCAATATACCGGGTGTACTCGTCGAAGACCCAACAGTGATCCCGCTGCTGGATGCAAAACTCATCCGAACCCCCGCCTGCATCACCAGTGTGGCAGGGTTCCCAGTCGTCCCATTCACAGACAGGGTCCCGCTCACCACCACGTAGCCGTACCACTGCGTAGTCAACGTGGTCGTCCCCGTCATTGTATCGCCAACCACGTTCAAAGAAGTTGCCGGGCCGATCCCCTGCAAGGTATTCTGCGTCTGAAACATCTCCAGAATATCCGCAGGCACCTGCACCGTCACACTACCAAGATCCGTAATCTGGTTCCCGTTCAGCACCGGTGTGCCGCCGCTGCTCGTAAAATAAAGCCCTTTGGCTATCTGATTGTTCTGAACCGTCGTGTTAATCGTCCCGTCAAAATAGATCCCGTACTGGCCCGACCCAAGGATGCTGCTCCCCTGGATCGTTCCGCCGACAGTCCCACTACCCCCGGTTATGTAAATCCCGTAGCGACCGGCATTGCTGATTGTCGCCTGAGAAATGATGGGGGCGGTAGTTATACTGGATATGCCGGAAATCGAAATCCCGTCTCCGCCCACCTGATCTACTGTAATCCCAGTCATCGTAGGCGAGGCATAGTACAGTTTGATCCCGCTCGGCGTACCGTTCCGTACTGTCACGTTCTCCAGCGTCGGACTGCTGGAAATGATCGTCAGACCCGCTATGGTTGGACTCGTCCCTGTCCCCGCATACTCCAGAACGGCATACTGCAGGATCGTTTGCGCACCCACTGTCCCGGAGGACAGCGTGATACCGGGCCACGCCGACGTCCCTGATTTCGTAAACGTCACCGGCGATGCCGATGTCCCTAAAACTTTCAATATACCAGGCGTGCTTGTCGAAGACCCAATATTGATCCCGCTGCTGGACGCAAAACTCATCCTAACCCCGGCCTGTATCAGCAGCGTCGCAGGGTTCCCGGTCGTCCCATTCACAGATAGGGTCCCGCTCACCACCACGTAGCTGTACCACTGCGTAGTCAATGTGGTCGTCCCTGTCATCGTATCGCCAAGCACGTTCAGAGAAGTCGTCGGGCCAATACCCTGCAGTGTATTCTGGGTCTGAAACATCTCCAGAATATCAGCAGGCACCTGCACCGTCACACTACCCAGATCCATAATCTGGTTCCCTGTCAGTACCGGTGATCCGCTCGCGCTCGTAAAATAAAGTCCTTGCGCTATTTGGTTGTTTTGAATCGTAGAACTGATCACACCATCAAAATACATCCCGTACTGACCGGAACTGCTGATGGTGTTTCCCTGAATGAGGCCTGAAACAGGCGTTGTACCGTTATAAGTAGACTGCGTCTTAATCCCATACGTGCTATTCTGAAGAATCTGGTTGTTAAGGATGTTCGGAGCGCTTGAAACGGTTTGGGTGAAGATAGAAATACCGATGTTGCTGCTTTGATTGATCACACTGTTCTGAATAGCCGGAGAGGATTGATAAACATAAATGTTCCCCTGCCCTCCGCCCCCTCCATAACGAACTTCCGTATGATCCAGCACAGAGGAACTTGAACCTTGCGATAAGATTATATTGTTCCAGTTGCCAGGAGCCGGACTGGTAGCGCTCCCATCACCATTAGTATCTCCGCCGGCAGTATCATCTTTATACGAAGTGAATATGATTGGCGTCCCGCCCGTACCTACAGCACTAAGAACGGCAGGATAGCTTGTCCCATTTGCTATCTGTAGATTTGTGCTGGCCTGAAACTTCACAACAACACCCGGCTCGATAGTCAGGGTGATGGGCGTACTGGTCGTCCCATAGAACTGCACGGGCGAGGTAACAACATAAGGGCTGCCGGAGAGGGTCCATGTAGTGTCTGTGGAGATGCGTCCCCCGACGGATGTCGCCGCAAATCCCCCTGAGGGGAATAACAGGATGGCAACGAGCAAAAGTGCAAAGACTAAGGATTTCCGGGACGTAAAAAGATTTTTCATAATCATAAGAATATTTGGCTTTATAAATACCGTATGTTAATTGCGAGATATTTCTACCAAAAGCAAAATTATAAGTCAATTCTACAAAAGGAGGATATGATTGATATTATACTTAAGTAGTAGAAGAGGTGTTTCTTAACAACCCTTTTATTAATAAGTAGGCTATGGCCTGAGAGCGGGTCGTAACCCCCAGTTTTTGGAATGCATTCTTCAGGTGGGCTTTAACAGTGGTCACTTCAATATGGAGTTCTTTAGCAATCTCCTTATTTGCTAACCCTTTCAGGATTAACTCCAAAACTTTCTGCTCCTGTCCCGTGAAATTCTCCCCTTTCATGCAGAGGGAAACGAGGCGGTTGGTGGTCTCTGAACCAAGTCTTTGAAAGATTGTTTTCAGTGCACTGTCATCCGGAAGATCAAGACTATCCGGTAATGTGGGATTAAAGTCTTTTTCCTGCGTTGTATATTGCTCTGCTTTTTGCTGCTCAAACTTACCTAACTGCTCTTCCAATCTCATGACCTTCTGGATTTGCTGGTCATAGACCTTTTTAAGTTTTACCAGGGCCATGGCATTCCGCACCCTCAAGAGCACGGACTCATACTCAAGCTCTTTTGTCATATAATCATAGGCACCCCTTCTCATGCATTCGACTACGGTGTCCACATCATGTATTGCACTAAGCATCAGGCACTTGATATCAGGGTCTTTTGTTAATATCTTTTCCAGGGTCTCGATGCCGGACATCCCCGGGAGTTTAATATCAAGCAATACAAGGGGGACATGGGCATTGGATAACTTTTTTAAGGCCTCTTCACCGCTCGCTGCCTTGATGACCTCATAGTCCCCTTTAAGGATAGCCTCAAGCATATCTCTCATGCTCTCATCATCGTCTACTATGAGGATCTTGTCTTTATGCATAAAAGGATTCAGGTTGTTTGCTGGCTTAATCTACAATAGCTCCGGGCATATTGTCAAGGGAATAAAGGATGGGGTTAGAATGGTTTTCCTGATAAACTGTAGCCGCCATCAATTACAAGAGATTGACCTGTTATGAATCGTGACACGTCTGAGGCAAAGAAGAGGACTCCTCCTGCTATATCATCAGGTGTCGCAAGGCGTCCAAGAGGGGTAGCCTTTGCAATCGCCTCCTGAACATGAGGCGGGGCATAAGGGGTGTGCCCTGTAAGGACAAAGCCGGGGGCAATCATGTTGACGCGAATCCCTTTTTCCCCTGCCTCTACTGCAAGATTCTTAGTGAAACCGGTCAATGCTGATGCCGCTGTTATAAAACTGCTGTAGCCTTTTACAGGATGGTCAACCTGTGATGTAATTAAATTAATAATGGAACCGCCTCCATTTTCTGCCATCATGGATACAGCCTTTTTGGAGCAATAAAAAGCACCTTTTACCATTACGTCTATCTGTTCCTGATGCTCTTCCCACGAGACTTCGGAAAAGAAACTCCGTGTGATAGGGAGGTGGGCATTATTAACGAGTATATCAATGCGGCCGAATCTATCCTTTATGAAACTGAATAATTCATCTATGGATGCCTTATCTGATAAATCAACAAAGCAGTTTGCGGCTATGCCGCCTTGCGAACCGATGTACTCGCAAACCTTGTCAGCCTTATCCCTGTTTTTATAATATTGTATAACTACTGATGAGCCAGCCTCTGCAAGGATCCTGCAAATCGCAGCACCGGTATCATTGCTTCCACCGGTCACGAGGGCTGCCTTACCAGTTAGATCAATCAGGCCTGAGTGCATCAAAATCCTTAACCTCCCTCTGAAGGTATTCCCTGAGACGTTTTATAATATTGCCTTCAAGCTGCCTGACACGTTCCTTTGATATGTCATATTTCCGGCCTATTTCACTGAGTGATTTGGGCTCTTCCGACAGTATCCTGTTCTGAAGTATATCAAGGTCTCTCTCATTAAGACCCTCTGAAAACTCCGCAACCTTTTCTTTAAATATTGAAGAGACCTGGTCATCCGCCAGTCTGTCAACAACAGCGGTCTCCCCGGACGATAAGACATTTAAGAGTGTGCTCTCCGAGTCTTCTGACAGCGGCTCATCCAAAGACATGTCCTGACTGCCGAGACGCTGGTCCATCTCTATTACCTCTTTCTCCTTCACACCGAGTTCGCTTGCGAGGAGCTTTGGGCCGGCCTCGTATCCCAATGCCTCAAGCCTCGCCTTCTCCTTCATGAGATTAAAAAAGAGTTTTCTCTGCGCCTGGGTAGTCCCGATCTTTACAAGCCGCCAGTTATTCATTATGTATCTCAGCATATATGCCTTTACCCACCAGGTGGCATAAGTAACAAGTCTCAGATTACGGTAAGGGTCAAATTTCTTAACCGCCTGCATGAGTCCGAGGTTACCCTCCTGGATCAGGTCCATCATGTTTATGCCAATCCTCTTGTATTCCATTGCAATGATAATAACCAGCTTGAGATTTGCCATTATCAGTTTTGATATGGCATCAAGGTCGCCTTCTTCCTTGTACTTAATTGCAAGTCTCATCTCTTCTTCTTTGGTAAGATAGCGGTATCTCCTGATCTCTGCCATGTAGTGCTGAAGAGGGTCATATCGGGCCAATGAGGTTCCTGAGGCAGACTCATCCATCTCCTGCGGAATCAATATATCAATATCCTCAATATTCAGCGGTTCGCCGATGACGCCGTCTAATCCTATATCTTCAGACACTTCCGGCTCGTCAGTTTCTTCGAGGTCGTTATCTAATTCGATGTCTTTTTCGTCGTCCATTATCTTTTAACCAGATCAAGTACAGCCTTTACCAGTTTTTCTATGCCGTCCGCCGCCTCTCCTATAGAACCTGCAATCATATAAGCAGGCGTAGACACTACCTTGTGCTTGCTGTCAATAACAATGTTGGAAGCAGTGCAGCTAATATGATGTCCCCCCATTACATTTATTGCATTGGCGGTCTCTTTATCTGACCCGATTGTAAGATCAAGTGGTGTTGCATCACCGAATATCTTTGCCATCATAGCAGGGGCAATGCATATGGCGCCTATAGGCTTGGCCAGGGTGTAGACATCCATAGCAAGCCTTGCCACATCATCATTTACCTTGCAGTCAGCGCCATCAAATGCAAAGGTGCAGAGGTTTTTTGCCGCCCCATAACCACCCGGAAATATCAGGGCATCTATGTCTCCTGCCCGGACGTTCCTGATGTCCTTAATATTCCCCCTTGCAATCCTTGCAGATTCAACAAGGACATTTCTCCGCTCACCCTGAGAGACTTCCCCTGTGATGTGATTGACTACATGAGCCTGCTCCACATTGGGGGCCATAATAATGGGTGTTGCACCGTATTTTCCGAGAAAATACAGAGTCAGGACACTCTCGTGTATCTCTGAACCGTCATAAACACCGCATCCTGATAAAACTACGCCTACCTTTGCCATTGTCATACACTCCTTTCACTCGAAAAGCCTTGTTTTTAACAATTGAATTATATTATAATTCAAAATCCTTGTTAAGTGCAAAAAGGGGATCAAATAAATGGACATAGATAAACTTACAGAAACAGCTAAGACTATCCGCAGGGATATAATTAAAATGACCACAGAGGTAAATTCCGGTCATCCCGGAGGCTCTCTTTCTGCAACAGATATTATAACTGTACTCTATTTTAAGGCAATGAGACATGATCCTCAGAATCCTTCATGGCCTGACAGGGACAGGTTTATACTGAGTAAGGGACATGCCGCACCTGCTCTCTACAGTGCACTTGCCCACTCCGGCTACTTCCCCAAAGAGCAGCTTCTTACGCTGAGGAAATTCGGGAGTCCGCTTCAGGGACATCCGGAAATGGGGAAATTACAGGGGGTAGAAGCATCTACAGGCTCTCTTGGTCAGGGACTCTCTATTGCATCAGGCATTGCTCTGGCAGGAAAGATTGATAATAAGGACTATCATACCTATGTAATGATAGGTGACGGTGAATCAGAAGAGGGACAGATATGGGAAGCTGCCATGTCTTCTGCATATTACAGGCTGGATAATCTGACTGCATTTATTGATTATAACAGTATTCAGCTCGATGGATGGGTAAAGGATGTAATGGAGCTGGAACCGATAGTTGATAAGTGGAAAGGGTTTGGCTGGCATGTCATAGAAATAGACGGACATAATTTTACTCAGATAATTAAGGCCATTGATGAGGCAAAGGCTGCTAAGGGAAAACCGACAGTGGTAGTTGCCCGTACCATTAAAGGAAAGGGTGTCTCATTTATGGAGAATAATGTAGAGTTTCACGGCATGGCGGCGACACGGGAACAGATGGAGGCTGCCCTCAAAGAGCTGGGGTAAACAGTTTAAGACATTCGTCATTTGAATTTAGATATTGTTTAGGATTTAGAAATTAGAGTTTAGAATTTACAATGAGGAGTATACGGCATGTCCTGTAAACGGGTTTATGGTATGGCAACAAGAGATGCTTATGGCAAGATGCTGGTTGAACTTGGCAGGGAAAATCCTGCAATAGTCGCCCTTGATGCCGATCTGTCAAAGTCCACAAAGAGTGTCTTATTTGCCAAAGAGTTTAAGGACAGATTTTTTAATATGGGTATAGCCGAGGCCAATATGGTTTCAACTGCGGCAGGCCTTGCCTCCTGCGGTAAGATACCATTTGCCTCAAGTTTCGCATCATTCCTGATGTGTAAAACGTTCGACCAGCTCCGCATGAGTGTTGCCAATCCTCATCTCAATGTAAAGCTGGTAGGTTCTCATGGTGGAATCAGCATAGGGGAAGACGGGGCATCACAGATGGCCATAGAAGATATAGCGCTCGCATGCTCTCTGCCGGGATTTATTGTCCTCGTGCCTGCAGATGAATTCTCAACCATGGCCCTGGTGAGACAGGCCGCAGAACACGCAGGCCCTGTATATATACGCACCGGCAGGCCAAAGGCTCCGGTGATTTACCAGCAGGGCTCTGACATTAAAATCGGTACAGCAAACATAGTGCGTGAAGGAATAGACGTAACGGTAATAGCAAACGGACTGATGGTACAGGAGGCTGTTGAAGCGGCATGCGTCTGCAGTGAAAGGGGTATTGATGTCAGGGTGATAGACATGCATACCGTAAAACCTATAGATATAAATATTATTGTTCAGTCTGCTCAAACAACCGGGGCTATAGTAACGGCTGAGGAGCATCTCCTGTCAGGAGGTCTTGGTTCTGCTGTGGCTCAGGTGGTCAGCGAGCACTGTCCGGTTCCCATGGGATTTGTGGGGCTCAATGATACCTATGCAGAGTCAGGCACACCGGATGAGCTTTTCAGGAAATACGGACTGACAGCGGAGCATATTGTCAGAAAGATTGAAGAGGTTATGAAGAGAAAGTAGCCTTTATACACCACCCCTCACCCTGCCCCTCTCCCCTGAGGGGAGAGGGTAAGGGTGAGGGGTTTACATCAGAATGCTGTAAACAACATCAGCGTTGTCAGTTGGTCCCCACTTGATGGTTTTGTATCATATTTATTTCCACTCATGCTTGAATGATTAAGCTGTATTTGAACATTCTGAGCCATTTGATATATAGCTCCAATTGTTATTGCATTATCTTCATTACTTGAGGATGCACCTGTATCTGCAGACCTATATCCGAGAGAAACTGCTGCTTTATTTGGAATTACCCCTAACTCTGCGACTAATGTCAACGCCGTTTCGTCGCCATCGGTACCTGAGTTAAAATAATTCTCAGGTTCTCCCGATTCAGACTTCTCTGCATTGGCATATGTAACATACACCCCTAATGGCATAGATCTAAATTCCCCCTGCGCCTGTGCATCTATCGCCCAAGCATGTGTCCTTAAGTCAGTATCTGACGTTGAAATATCTTCATCAAAACCGTCACGTCTCGCAACAGAGCTCGTTCCACCCCACCACTGTAATCCGCCACCAATGTCCCACCCTGCAAAAGTTGGAGTTGCAGCAACACGTAGATACTGAGACATGGGGCCTATATCTTTTGCTGTATGAGATGGTACCCAGAGGCTGTAATTTACAAAACCAATATCCCGTGCTGCTACAAATGCAATTCCTTCAGCCGGAGTAGCAGTACCTATATATTGCTGTGCAGAGGTCTGACTTCTGTGTTCTAATGTTCGTATATTTCTTACCGCCCCTGTATTAAGAAGTTCAAAACCAAAAGATACCCCAAGAGCGTCGGTGTTAAATGGTATCACACTTACCTTTGTTCCATTGAAATCATATACAAATGGCATCTTGAAGGATGTAAAGTTATCTGTATTTTCTCCATTAAGCGCCATCTCCAGCACAAAACCTATATTTTCACCGACTCTGCCAGCAAGAAAGATGGCCGCCTCATCAGGGAATTGTAATTCACCTTTGTTGGTACTAATATCTCCGGTAATCACAACAGTTCTTCCGGAATCTGTATCTTTCGTCAAAGATGGGTCAGAACCGTCTGCTTTAGTATAATAGAAATCACCATTTGTCTTTTGATACCTTAACTTTAGAACCATTGAAGCATTTAATGCACTCGGCATAGATAGCATGTCCCCTTCAATCATACTCTGTCCGCCTACCATGGTAAAACCACCTGCCTTGAATAAACGGCCGAAGGCATTCAATGAAGAGTAATGCTGGAAATGGCATGTGTTGCAGGACAGCCCTGTCTGCCGTGCAAATGCAGGCACTGCTTCTGCATCAGGCGCTGAAAACATGAAAACGGAAATGATAAAAAAGAGTGCTGCCCCAGCCATACAGATTTTCTGTCTCATAGAATTCCCTCCTTGTTGTAAGGTTAATGACTACTTCTTCTGAGATGATTTAACCTGATGATGGTGGAATAAGGTGAAGACAACCTTTATAACCCCCACCCTGCCCCTCCCCCGTAAAGGGGGAGGGAATGAATTGTATTAAGCAATAGAAGCCAGAGCCGAGTTGAATGTTGCGCTTGGACGCATTGCCTTTGATGTTTTCTCAGGATCAGGGAAATAATAACCGCCGGTATCCTGTGGCTTACCCTGGGCAGCTATAAGCTCTCCGGCTATCTTCGCCTCATTCTCTGCAAGTACCTTCGCTAAGTTCGTGAAGCGCGCCTTTAGCTCCTGATCTTCATCTTGTGCTGCCAGTGCCTGCGCCCAGTACATGGCAAGATAGAAATGACTGCCGCGGTTGTCTATCTCCCCAACCTTGCGGGCAGGTGACTTGTTGCTCTCCAGAAACTTGCCGTTTGCCTGATCCAGCGTCGTCGCCAGTACCTGCGCCTTCTTATTATTAAATGTAGTGGCAAGATGCTCCAGTGATACCGCAAGCGCTAAAAACTCCCCAAGAGAGTCCCATCTTAAATACCCCTCTTCCTGGAACTGCTGGACGTGCTTTGGCGCTGACCCGCCGGCGCCTGTCTCAAAAAGGCCGCCGCCATTCATCAGCGGAACGATTGAGAGCATCTTTGCACTGGTGCCAAGCTCAAGTATCGGGAAGAGATCAGTCAGATAATCACGAAGCACATTGCCGGTGACTGAGATGGTGTCTTTACCCTGTCTTATACGCTCAAGTGAGAAGCGGGTTGCCTCTACAGGTGACATAATGCGTATATCGAGTCCCTTTGTGTCGTGATCTTTAAGGTATTTATTCACCTTTTCTATTATCTGTTTGTCGTGTCCCCTGTTGCTGTCAAGCCAGAATACAGCAGGCACACCGGTTGCCCTCGCCCTCGTCACTGCAAGCTTTACCCAGTCCTGTACCGGTGCATCCTTTGTCTGACACATACGCCAGATATCGCCTTCTTCCACAGTCTGCTCAAGCAGCGCCTTGCCTGTGGCGTCAACTACACGGATAGTTCCATTACCAGGGGCCTTGAATGTCTTATCATGTGAGCCGTACTCCTCTGCCTTTTGCGCCATGAGACCCACATTCGGTACACTCCCCATTGTCCTTGGGTCATAGGCACCGTTTTTCTTGCAATCAGCTATGACCTCCTGATATACGCCTGCATAGTTTCTGTCAGGTATAACTGCCTTGGTGTCATACAGCTTGCCATCTCCACCCCACATCTTGCCGCCTTCACGTATCATCGCAGGCATGGATGCATCAACAATCACATCGCTCGGCACATGCAGGTTCGTAATCCCCTTATCAGAGTTCACCATGGCTACCCATGCACGGTTCCCGTAGCAGGCACTGATATCTGCCTCTATCTCTGCCCTCTTTGCCTCAGGCAGATTCTTTATCCTTGTATAAAGGTCACCCAATCCGTTATTGGGGTCAAAGCCAAGCTCTTTAATTACTGATGCATGCTTCTCGAATACATCCTTGAAAAAGACAGACACTGCATGGCCGAACATAATCGGGTCTGAAACCTTCATCATTGTGGCCTTCAGGTGCAGGGAAAACAGCACTCCCTGCTTCTTTGCATCCTGTATCTGCTCCTCATAGAATTTGCGAAGCTCATTGCGGCTCATCACTGCTGCATCTATCACTTCTCCGGCCTTAAGCGATGTCTTCTCCTTTAGAACCGTAGTCTTTCCATCCCCTGAAACATACTCAATCCTTACCACACCTGCATCAGTCACAGTCGTGGATTTCTCACTCCCGTAGAAATCCCCACCGCTCATATGCGATACATGGGTCTTAGAATCTGCGCTCCATGCACCCATCTTGTGCGGGTTCTTCCTTGCGTAATTCTTTACAGACAATGCTGCCCTTCTGTCAGAATTCCCTTCCCTCAACACAGGATTCACTGCGCTTCCAAGCACCTTGCCGTATCTTGCCTTAATCTCCTTCTCAGCATCGGTCTTTGGATCCTCAGGATAGTCAGGGACCTTATATCCCTTTGACTGCAGTTCCTTTATTGCTGCCTTTAACTGCGGCAATGATGCGCTGATATTCGGAAGCTTTATGATATTGGCCTCTGGTGTCGTTGCA
>Ga0209323_10000783_pt1 | contig 20731 bp, 20 predicted proteins | sample Rifsed19ft2_FD_184014 | JGI IMG/M metagenome (GOLD analysis project Ga0209323, IMG submission 184014) | Soil microbial communities from Rifle, Colorado, USA - sediment 19ft 2 (version 2) | ecosystem: Environmental > Terrestrial > Deep subsurface > Rock core/Sediment | place: Rifle, Colorado...
TTTTCGTAACTCAAGGCTTTGGTGAATTTTTTCGCCTTATTCCCTCCCCACTCGTTGGGGAGGGCAGGGTGGGGTAGCCTTGACAAACATCAACCCTAAAGGGTTGAGTTACGGCTTGTATTTTACCGCGTGCCCGCCGAACTCAGCCCTCAAAGCGGCGAGTATTCTCTCTCCGAAAGAATCTTCCTGACGCGACCGAAACCGCCTCTGTAAAGAGGCGGTTATCACAGGCGCGGAGACTCCCAAATCCACCGCCTCTTTAACTGTCCACCTGCCCTCGCCCGAATCCTCCACATAACCCCTTATCTTGGAGAGGTTTTCGTCCTTTTTAAAGGCAAGTTCCATGAGTTCGAGGAGCCATGACCTCACGACGCTTCCGTTCATCCAAAGGCCCGCTATGGAGCTCATCTTGACCTCGTCCGCGTAAGGCGAGGCCTTTATAATCTCGAACCCCTCGGCGTACGCCTCCATGAGGCCGTACTCAATGCCGTTATGTATCATCTTTATGAAATGCCCCGCCCCGCTTGGGCCGCAATAAAGGAGCCCTCCCTGCCCTGCAAGGGTTTTAAAGAGAGGCTCGAGATATTCGTAATCGGACTTCTCCCCGCCTACCATGAGGCAATAGCCTTTCTCAAGGCCCCAGATTCCTCCGCTTGTGCCCGAATCAACGTGCCTGATGCCGCGGCTTTTGAGGGATTCGCTCCTGCGGAGGTCGTCTTTATAGTAGGTGTTTCCGCCGTCAACGAGTATATCGCCTTTGGAAAGATGCGGCATCAGCCCCTCTATGGCCTCGTCCGTGGCCGCGCCGGACGGAACCATGAGCCAAACCACCCTGGGACACGGAAGGGTGGAGGCGAGTTCCTTTAAAGACTTCGAAGGAAGCGCGCCGAACGATACCGCCTCGTTGACGGTCGAAGCTGTCCGGGCGAAGGCCGTAACCTTATGCCCTCCGTTTAAAAGACGCCTCGTCATGTTCATTCCCATCTTGCCCAGCCCTACCATGCCTATATGCATAAAATCCTCCCTATTCAAGGTTCAATCCGAACAAAGAAATCCCTCTATCTCTTTTACGGCCTTCGCGGAAACTTCCTTTAAATCGAAAAACGCCGTAGCCCTGCCCTTACAGTCCAGCGCTTCCGCGTCCCCCGATGCCTGCGAAAACTCAAGGGTTCCGAAAGAGTAAGGCTCTCCGACGACCGCTATGTCGTTATCGCGCTTTTCCGTCGCCATGATTATGAAAACTCCCCCCGCAGGGCCGCCCTTATGGAGCTGGCCTGTTGAGTGCAGATAGCGGGGGCCGTAGCCGAACTGGACCGGCCGGCCGCGCAAAAGAAGAAGGTTTTTCCGGAGCGAGTTTATAGCCTCATTCATTGCTTGGTCCCCGGGGTCGGTATAGGAAAGAAGCCCTAAATACGCGGCTTCCTTCAAAAGCCCCTTGAAGGCCGAAACGCGGCCGTTGGTTTTTTTAAAAGTCTCCGGACCGAAAGAAATCCTGAAACGCTTTCCGTCGAAGACCGCCTCACTCCTTCTCGCGACGCCCTTATCCTCCGTCTCTTTGAGTATCGTCCTTGTCTTAATCTTCGCGCCCTCGACGTCAGGCTGGTCAAACGGGTTTATGCCGAGCGTAAAGCCGCATACCGCGGTAGCGAACTCCCACCTGAAGAATTCTCCTCCGAGGCCGTATTCGTCTTCTATCTCGAAACTCAAAACAGGATGCCCTGCGTTGCGAAGAGAGATTAAGATATCCTTATCCGGCGAGCCGCCTCTATAATCAACGCCGATAAACACCCTATCGTTTGAATAAATCCCGGCTTCGATGCGCGGCTCGTTGACTATGGGGACGAGTCCTTTGCCTTCTTTACCCGTGCTTTCCGCCACTAACTGCTCTATCCAGAGGCCGAAGGGAATGAGTTTTTCCGGAAGAAGAAACGTCAATTTATCTCTGCCCATGGAGGCAAGCACGCCTAATGCGAGGCCTAAGGCAAGGCCCGGATTTTTATCAATCGAAACGTCTTTGCCGCACGCCTTTGCCGCGGAAGCGGCCGAGCCGGAAAGCCTCTCTATATCCATGCCCTTCAACGCCGCGGGAACAAGCCCGAAATAGGAAAGCGCCGAATACCTTCCGCCTATGTCCTTGGGGTTCAGGAACACGTCAAGGAAGCCGCGCTCTTTAGAGAGGTCCTCGAGATGACTGCCCTTGTCGGTTATGGAGACGAAGTTTTTCCCCGCGCCGTTCCGCTTTATCTTGCGAAGGGAATCGTAAAAATACCCGAAAAGGGTTAAAGGCTCTATCGTGCCGCCTGATTTGCTGGATACGATGAACAGGGTTTCTTTAAGGTCAATTGATTTTTCGAGCCTCGCTATGGCCGAAGGGTCGGTGGAATCCAAAACAAAGAGTTCCGGGTATCCGGCGGACGTCTTAAACGTCTTTGAAAAAAGAAGAGGCGCGAGGCTCGAGCCTCCCATGCCCAAAACCACAACGAATTTATAACCGAGCCCCTTTATCCGGAGAGCGAATTCTTTTATCTCTCCCGCCCTCGAAATTCCGAAGCCCGGAAGAGAAAGCCAGCCAAGGGAATTTTCTATCAGGCCTTTGGCGTCAGGAGAGTCTTTCCACAAGGTCGCGTCCTTTGCCCAAATCCTCTCGATAACGGACGTCTTGCCGGCCGAATCGAGCGCGGCGCGATACTCTTCGGAAAATCCCTCGATAGGTATGTCGGCCATATTCACTTCACGCATTACGCTTATATCCCGTCCGCGAATAACCCCTTCTTCCTCCTCAAAAGTTCCATTGTGTTTTTCTCGATATTTTCAACGGTAAAGCCGTATTTTTCAAGAAGCGTTTTGTACGGGGCCGAGGCCCCGAACGTCTCGATTCCCATTACGCATCCCTCGATGCCGACGTACCTATGCCATCCCATGGGGGAAGCGGCCTCGACCGAGAGCCTGACCGTTACCTCGGGCGGCAGCACGGCGTTCCTGTATTCCTCATCCTGCGCGTTAAAGAGTTCCATGCTCGGCATGCTCACAACCCTCGCTCCTACGCCTCTTTGCTTAAGCCTCTCGCAGGCCTCTATGGCGATATGCACCTCCGAGCCGGTCGCCATGATTATCGCATCGGGAACCGCGGACTTGTCTCCCGCTATCACGTAAGCCCCCCTTGAAAGTTCCGAGGCGTCGGACGTTCCGTGCTTTTTCCTGTCTATGACCGGCAGGGCCTGCCTCGTAAGAATAAGCGCGATCGGGCCGCCTTTATGAGTTATGGCCGTCTTCCAGGCCTCGACCGTTTCACTGGCGTCGGCCGGGCGTATGACGACCATGTTCGGCAATGCCCGAAGCGAAGCGAGATGCTCGACAGGCTGGTGCGTCGGGCCGTCCTCGCCCAAGGCGATGGAGTCGTGCGTAAAAACATAGGTCACATGCATCTTGGAAAGACAGGCAATCCTTATGGCGGGCCTCATGTAATCGGAAAAAACGAGAAACGTGCCGCCGAACGGAAGAAGCCCGCTTAAGGCCACTCCGTTCATTATGGCGGCCATGGCGTGCTCCCTCACTCCGTAATGCACGTTCTGCCCCGCCTTGCCAAGGGCGAAGACGCCGAGTCCTTCCATGAAGGTATTGTTCGAAGGAGCGAGGTCCGCGCTCCCCCCTATCAAGAACGGCGCCTTCTTGCAGATGGAGTTCAAGACCTTTCCCGACGCGCTCCTCGTGGCGATCGGCTTGTCGGACGGGCTGAAACAAGGCAAACCCTTGGACCACTCGCCCGAATCAATGGATTCTTCTAAAGACAAAAACTCTTTCGCAGTCTCCGGATATTGCTTTGAATAATTCTTGAATGTTTCGTTCCATTCCTTCTCAAGGCCGTCGCCTCCGGTTATCGCCTCTCTGAAAAAATTCAGCGCCTCGTCGGGTATGAAAAAATCGGGCTCGAGCGGCCAGCCTAATCTCGTCTTGGCGAGCTTCGCCTCGTTTCCTCCGAGCGGGGCGCCGTGCGCCTCGGAGGTGTTTTCCTTAGCCGGACTTCCGAAGCCTATTTGAGTTCTCGCGATTATAAGGGACGGCCTCGCCTTTTCCGCCTTCGCTCTTTTAATGGCGGATGAAACCCCCTCGATGTCGTTACCTTCGACCTTCTCGACGTGCCAATTAAGGGCCTCGAAACGTTTGCCCACGTCTTCGGTAAAGGCAAGACTGGTCGAGCCTTCTATGGTGATTTTATTGTCAGAGTATAAATAAACGATGCTTCCAAGTCCTAAATGCCCGGCCAAAGAGGCGGCCTCGTTGGACACGCCCTCCATCATGTCGCCGTCGCTCGTTATGGCGTAGATGTTGTAATCAAAGAGCGGAAAGCCGGGCCTGCCGTAACGCTCGGCCAAATATCTCTGCGCCATGGCCATGCCGACTCCTGTGGCGAAGCCCTGTCCCAACGGGCCTGTGGTGGTCTCTATGCCGCGCTCCGGGTCATGCTCCGGATGCCCCGGAGTATGGCTTCCCCATTGCCTGAAGGATTTAAGGTCTTCGAGAGACAGGGGATACCCGGTAAGATGCAGAAGCGAGTAAAGAAGCATGGAGCCGTGCCCGGCCGAAAGCACGAACCTGTCTCTTCCGCGCCATTCGGGATTTTTCGGATTATGCCTTAAAAACCTCGTCCAGAGCGCGTAGGCCATGGCCGCGTCCCCCATGGGCATTCCGGGATGCCCGGAGTTGGCCTTCTCTACCGCGTCCACGGCAAGGAATCTTAACGTATTCACGCAGAGTTCGTCGATATTCTTGGTCATCTTAAAGTCCGCCTCTCGTTCTTTTTAATAAAAGTATAATGCCTCTGCCGCTCTTATTTAAGCGGGCGCCGAACAGACCGAACTGATTTTTCTTATCGCGTTCGAAGAATCCACGTACACGAGAATTGGCTTATGGCGTTTGGCCTCCGAATCCTCCATCACGGAATAGCTCGCTATAATGACGATATCGCCCTTCTTCGCGAGGCGCGCCGCGGCTCCGTTTATCGATATGGCGCCGCTATTCCCCGGGGCCTCTATCGCGTAAGTCTGAAAGCGGTTGCCGTTCGTAACGTTATAAATTTCGACCTTCTCGAATTCGAATATCGAGGCCGCTTCCATGAGAGTTGCGTCTATCGCGACGCTCCCCTCGTAATCAACGTTCGCATCGGTTACCGTAGCCCTGTGGAGTTTGCTCTTTAACATCGTGCGTTGCATGATTTCCTTACCTCCTTGGTGTCCGCGCTACTATTCTAACAGGCTGCTCAAAAAGCTCCAGATGCGAGGCGTCGAGAAGTGAGGAGTGAGGCGTATCTTTATATACGCCGCAACGACGAGCGCCGAAGACAACCGGGGCACCCACACGAAGTATGGGTCGGATGGACTTTTTCAGCAGCCTGCTAAACCGAAAGCAAACAGTTATCTATAAGCCTTGCCTTCCCGATTCTTATCGCCATCGCAAGGAGAGCGCGGCCTTGGATAACCTCCACGCCGTCGAGGTTATCCGTGTCGCACACGCTCACATAATCTATCACGGCGGAAGGTTCTTTCTCCATTATTTTTTTGACAATCTCCTCTATGGCCGCGCCTCTCCTCTCGCCTTTTATGACCGCCTCCTTGGCGACGATAATCGCCTTCGGAATTATCGCGGCGGCTCGCCTCTCCGAAGCGCTCAGGTAAACGTTCCTCGAACTCATGGCGAGCCCGTCCGCCTCCCGAACGGTTTCAACGGCAACGACCTCGACGTCCATGTCCGTGTCTTTCACCATCTTCTTTATGATGAGCCATTGCTGATAGTCCTTAAGCCCGAATATCGCCTTATGCGGCATGACGATATTAAAAAACTTCGCTACGATTGTCGCGACTGCCCTGAAATGACCGGGCCTTGATTTGCCGCAGAGCTTGTCCGCCAATTCCGGAACGTCAACGAACGTGCCGTAACCCTTTGGATACATCTCAAAAACTTCCGGAGCGAACAAGACCTCCGCGCCGTGCTCGACGGCAATCGCCTTATCCCTTTCCATATCTCTCGGATACTTCGCGAAATCCTCGTTCGCTCCGAACTGAGACGGGTTTACGAAAACGCTCAATATTGTTGCGTCGCCGAGTTTTTTTGCCTCGATAAGGAGCCTTCTGTGGCCTTCGTGCAAATACCCCATTGTCGGGACAAAGGCTATTGTCCTTCCCTCTTTTCTCGCCTCCGTTGAAAAAGCCTTCATCTCGGGGATGCTTGTTATGAGTCTCATAAACTAATAACAATGCTCCTTGGACGGAAAACCGCCGTTTTCGACGTCCTCTTTATATTCTATGACAGCCTTCTTGATGATTGAATTAAGGTTAGCGTAAATCTTCACGAACCTCAAAGGATTTTCCGTATCCGAAAGGCCGAGCATGTCGTTTACGACAAGCACCTGCCCGTCGCAAGAAGGCCCCGCGCCTATGCCGATTGTCGGTATCCTTAAAAGACGCGTTATGCGGGCGGCGAGAGTCGTCGGCACGCACTCCAGAACAACCGCGAACGCCCCGGCCTTCTCAACCGCTTTCGCGTCTTTTACTATTTCCTCGGCGCGGGATTTTTCGCGCCCCTGCACCTTGTAGCCGCCGAAAGCCAAAACCGACTGGGGCGTAAGGCCCACGTGGCCCATGACCGGAATGCCGGCCGAAACTATAGCCTTTATGCGGGAGGCCGCCTTGAGCCCTCCCTCGAGCTTTACCGCGCTCGCCCCGCCTTCTTTAACAAGGCGTCCGGCGTTTCTCACGGCGTCCTCGACGCTCGCCTGATACGACATGAAAGGCATGTCAGAGACGACCATTGCCGACGAGCACGCCCTCGCGACAGCCCTTGTGTGGTAAATCATCTCGTCAATTGTAACGGGAAGAGTCGTAGAGAGCCCGGCCTCGACCATGCCGACGGAATCCCCGACAAGAATAACGGGAATGCCGGAGGAATCCAAGGCGCGAGCGATGGAATAGGTATAGGCCGTAAGAACGGGAATCTTTTTGCCTTGTTTTTTCATCTTAAGCACGTCTGTTACGGTTATATTCTTCACGGCTTCCTCCCTAACAGATTGCCGAAAAACTAAAATTGTCGTCATTGCGAGCGAGTGAGCCGAAGCCCCCGTGAAAACGGGGGGAAGCAATCCCGTTATTATAAAGATGAGATTGCTTCGGGATAAAACCCCTCGCAATGACAATATGGGACTTTTTCGGCTTCCTCCTTAAAACTAAAAAACCTTCCGAAAAACGGAAGGTTTTTTGACGGCGCGAAATGGCCGCGGCCTCTCTCGAGAAGCCTAAAAACTCAATCCGTCCCGGTCCGCTCCGCCTTAGGCGGACTATCTCGCGGTTACAAGCGGTATGTAGTGCTGCGTTCCCCCTTTTATTGACTTTATCTCCTTCACGAGGTTTGATAAGTCTTGGGGGTTGTTCACGAAATCTATCTCGGTCGTATTCACCACAAGAAGCGGCGTGTCCGTGTAATAGAAAAAATACTTGTTATACGCGTCCACGAGCCTCTTGAGATAATCCTCGCTTATGTCCTTTTCGTAAACCTTGCCTCTTTTCTTTATCCTCTCCATAAGCACCTCGCTCGATGCCTGAAGATATATGACGAGGTCCGGCTTCGGAAGGCTCGCGTCAAGGAGCACGTAAACCTGCTCGTAGAGACACAACTCGTTTTCGTCAAGATTCAGATAGGCGAATATCCTGTCCTTGGCGAAAAGATAATCCGATATGACGGTCTTGGCGAAGAGGTCTCTCTGACTCAATTCCTTCTGCTGCTGATAACGGTTAAGCAAAAAGAAAAGCTGGGTCTGGAAAGCGAACTTCCTCGTATCGGCGTAAAACCTTGGGAGGAAAGGGTTCCCGTCAACCTCTTCGAGAATGACCTTGCCCTTTATCTCGTTCGTGAGAAGCTCGGCGAGGCTCGTGGTGCCGACCCCTATGGGGCCCTCGACCGCTATGTATTTGGAAGTATCCATGAATAAAAAGATTAACCCAAAGAGCCGCAAAAATCAAGGGCGTTCGCAAGCGCGCGGAATTCCGAAAGCCCGAGCGTCTCGCCCCTTCTTTTCGGGTCTATTTTGCAATCCGAAAGTATCTCGCGCAACGCCTTATCTCCGACGCCGAGCCCTTTAAGACAATTAAAAATGGTCTTCCGTCTTTTGCCGAAAGAGGTTTTTACGACCTTTTTAAAAAACTCCTCTTTCAAGACGTCTATAAGGGGAGACGAAAGAACCTTAAGCCGAACAACCCCTGACATTACCTTGGGCGGAGGCTTGAAACACATAGGAGACACCTCAAACATGTAAGAAGTCTCAAAAAACGCCTGAGCAAGAACCGAAAGAATCCCGTAGTCTTTTGTAGAGGGCTTGGCAATAAGCCTCTTTGCCACCTCTTTCTGGAGCATGAGGGTCATGTCGCTCAAGGCATTTCTCTCGTCTATGAATTTGGCCAGTATGGCCCCTGAAATATTATAAGGAAGATTGGAAACGACCTTTATCTTTTTCCCCGCCTTTTCAAAAAACGACGACAGAGGAATGTCGAGGATGTCTTTATTTATGACCTCAAGCCCCTGCTCCCCCGGAAACCTCTCCTTAAGGGCTTCGCAGAGGCGCCTGTCTATCTCAACGGCAAAGACCTTTGCCCCTGCTTGCAGAAGCCGCTCCGTAAGCACGCCTAATCCGGGGCCTATCTCAAGGACGACGTCTCCCCTCTCGACCTCAGACACATCGAGTATCTTCCTTACGATATTTTGGTCAACGAGGAAATGCTGGCCAAAGCGTTTTTTGGGGCGCGTCCCAATATGCTTCATGTCAGAATTCTAATGAAGGGTCGGCGTTAAGGTTTAAATTTCCAAACGCGCCGGCGCCTTTTTTCTTAATGATATGATACGCCGAAAGCGCGACCATGGCTCCGTTGTCGCTGCAAAAGCGCGGAGGAGGAATAAAGAGCCTTATGTTGTTTTTTACGGCAACCTCGGAGATCCTCTGCCTCAGCCTCGAATTGCAGGCAACGCCTCCGGCGACCACCATATTTTTAACGCCCGTAGCCTCGATTGCCCACATCGCCTTCTCGACAAGCACGTCCACTATGGCCTCCTGAAAACCGGCCGCTATGTTACGCTTCGTATCTTCGTTCAACTCCGCGCCCTTTACCTTCTGAAGCACGGCTGTCTTAAGACCGCTGAAGCTGAACTCAAGGCTTCCCTTTGCGATAATCGGGCGCTTGAATTCTATAACGGACGGGTCGCCTTGTTTCGCGAGTTTGTCTATCTCAACGCCCCCCGGATATCCGAGGCCCAAAAGTTTCGCGACCTTGTCGAACGCCTCGCCCGCGCTGTCGTCTCTGGTCTGGCCGAGGATTTTAAATTCAGTATAATCGTCAACCGACAAAAGCGCGGTATGCCCGCCGGACACTATGAGGGCGACGAACGGAAAATCCGGAACTTCTTTTTTTTCGCCGTCCTCGAGAAACGCGCTCAAGGCGTGGGAAGATATGTGATTAACCCCGACAAAAGGTTTTTTCTTGGCGTAGCCCACGGCCTTGGCGAAAGAAAGCCCGACGAGTATGGAGCCAACGAGGCCGGGCCCTTGCGTTACTCCTATGGCGTCAATGTCAGAAAGCGAGACCGCGGCCCTCTTAAGCGATTCCTCGACTACCGGAATAATCATCTCTATATGCCGCCTCGACGCGAGCTCGGGCACGACCCCGCCGTAGGCGGAGTGTATGGCGTCCTGAGACGCGACGACGCTCGAAAGCACCGTTCTTCCGTCTTTCACTATTGCCGAGGCCGTATCGTCGCACGAAGATTCTATTCCGAGTATGAGCATCGCCTGTTATCCCTTTACTATCCCGGCCATTGCCTTTAAAAACTCCTCGATTTCCTCATGGGTGTTAAAATACCCGGGGCTCACCCTCGCTGTTCCATGGGGAAAAGTTCCTGCGTTTCTGTGGGCGTCAGGCGCGCAGTGTATGCCGCATCTCATCATGATTGCAAAATCAGCGTCAAGCATGGCGCCGACATCAACCGCGGTTTTCCCTTCGACGATGAACGACACAAGGGAAACCCTCTCCTTCGCATCACGCGGCCCTACGACTTTTATTCCGGGCATACGCTTAAACCCGTCGAGTATTTGAGCGATAAGAGCGGTCTCGCGAAGCCTTATCTTTTTCACTCCCTCTTTCAACACAAATTCCGCTCCCGCGCCGAGCCCGCCGACCCCCGGCGTGTTTATCGTCCCTGTCTCGAACCTGTCCGGAACGTCCAACATCACGTCGGCCTCTCCGGTGCCTCCGTCAAGCAAGGGTTCGAAATCAATGTCTTCTTTCAAACAGAAAAATCCCGTGCCCTGCGGCCCGAAAAGGGCTTTATGGCCGGTGGCGATAAGAACGTCCATGTTATCCTTATCCATGTCTATGGGAATCACCCCGGCTGTCTGGGCCGCGTCAACGACGAAGGTTATGCCCTTTTTCTTTAAGAGCCGTCCGATATCCCTTACCGGCTGTATCGCGCCTATCACGTTCGAGGCGTGCACCATTACGACAAGGCGGGTCTTGGGGGTTATGGCCTTTTCTATGTCCGAGGCAACAACAAGGCCCGGAACCTTGCCCGAAACCTTGGTCACCGAAACCCCTTCTCTTTCAAGCCTCGCGAGAGTCCTCACAACCGAGTTATGCTCGAATGAAGTCGTTATCGCGTGGTCCCCTTTTTTCAAGAGTCCCTTCAAAACCACATTTACCGCCTCGGTCGCGTTTTTCGTGAAAACGACTCTGGACGAATCAGCGATGTTAAAAAGAGACGCCACTGACTCGCGGGCGGAAAAAACCACCCTCCCCGCCTCTACGGACATCCTGTGGCTCCCGCGTCCGGGGTTTCCTCCTATGCGCCTCAAGACTTCGTTAATCCTCTTAACTACGGCATCGGGCTTGGGAAAAGACGTCGCGGCGTTATCGAGATATATCATAAAATCACCTTTTGGTTATTTGAATTATTCCATGATAACACGGAGTTTTTTGGAGGGCTATATCTTTTTGGCGGATTCCATACGGCGGGGAAGGCTGTGGGAAAACTATTTTACCGCGCCCCGCACCACTTTTTGTTGTTAGCGTGTACTATTTAGGCGATAATATTTATTGCAGACATATGTATTGCCGGTGCGTTAATATTGAAAAGTGGTGCGGGGCGCGTCAAGAATTCTCAAAAGTTCCTCGACGGTGGTTACGGGCGGAAGGCACGCCCCGCTCTTGCACACGTAAACAGCGGCCTTGCCCTCAACCCGCGACAAGCCCTTTATTGAAAGAAACGGGGCGCCCGCGCCAAACAGCGCGGGTCGCGACAGGCGCTCCGACTCGAAGCTTGAGGGCATGAAAAGCACTGCTTTGTTCAAAACGAAACTCCCGTAGAGGGCCGTAATCAGCGCTTCAGTGTCGGAATCGCCACGTTGTCCCGCTATCGCGATATGATAGGAAGGCCCGAGCATGAAATCCACTGCCGAAAGAAGATGCAGGTGCGCCGACGGCGCCTCCTTTATCCTCGCGGACGCGAAACGCACGGCGTCCTTGGCGATTTTCAAAAGGTTTCTGTCGCCTGTAGTGAGCCAGAGCCTGAGAAGGTTATGCGCTGTTACCGAATTCCCGGACGGAAACGCGCCATCGTAAAATTCCTTCTGCCTCACGAGGACTCTTTCCGCGGTGTCGGAGGTAAGATAAAACCCGCCTCTCTTGTCGAAAAAGCGGCTTATCGCAACGTCGTTAAGCCTCATGGCCTCGAACAAAAACTCTTCCTCGAAGGTTGTCTCGTAAAGTTCGAGAAGCCCCCAGACTAAAAACGCGTAATCGGTAAGGAACCCTTCGACCGGGGCCGGAAGGTCTTTACGCACGTGAAGCAGTCCGCCGCCCTTTGTCTTCATGTTTTCGAGCGCGAACCTTGCCGCGGCCTTTGCCGCGGCCGCGTACCCCGGCACGGAGAAAGCCCTCGCGCCCATGGAAATGGCCGCTATCATGAGTCCGTTCATGTCGGTTAATATTTTATCGTCTTTCACGGGGCGCGCTCGAAGGCTTCTCTTCGCGAGAAGTTTTTCCCGCACAAAAGAAAACCTAACCTTAAAATCCTCTATTGCCATACCGAACTTAACGGCATTTTCCTCGATTGTCCCTGTCATGTAAAGGACGTTTTTGCCGGTCTTCTCCCCTGTTGCCTCGTCCGGAAAGTTGCCGCCTTTTTCGACGTTAAAGACTTTAGCGGCGAATTCCGCGTCGTCTTTGCCCAAGGCGTCGCGAAGTTCCTCCTCGCCCCATAAATAAAACTTGCCCTCCACGCCTTCGCTGTCAGCGTCCTCCGCGCACCAAAAGCCCCCCTCGCTCGAGGTCATGTCTTTCAAAACGTAATCGAACGCGTCCCTCGCCATGTCCTCGTAAAACGCGTTGCCGGTGGCGAGATACGCCTCTACAGAGGCCATTCCTATCAAGGCCTGGTCGTAGAGCATCTTTTCGAAGTGCGGAAGTTTCCACTGAGCGTCGGTAGAGTAGCGGTGAAACCCGCCTCCTATATGGTCGCGTATGCCTCCGAGGCCTATGCCCCTGAGCGTAGCCTCCACCATCTCGAGGGCATGAACGTTATTGCTCCTTTTCCAGTATCTTAAAAGAAAAAATATATTGTGAGCCGAAGGGAATTTCGGCGAGCCGCCGAACCCTCCGTGACGGAAATCGAAGTTCTCCTTCAGTTCGCGAAACGCCTCGTGAAGCTCGCTCTCTCCGACGGGAGCGTCTTTAGGAACGTTAAAATCTTCAATCTTCGAAAGCGTCGCGATTACCGCGTCCGAGGCATCCATGGCGTTTTGACGTTCGTTTTTCCACGCCCTTTCCAGCTCGGGAATAAGTTCCATTAAGCCCATGCCTCCCATGCCGCCTTCTTTCGGCAAATAAGTGGCCGCGAAAAAAGGTTTTTTATCCGGAGTCAATATCATCGTAAGAGGCCATCCGCCCTTGCCTGTCATGGCGTAAGAGGCGGTCATGTAAACCGAATCAATATCGGGGCGCTCTTCCCTGTCAACCTTTACGCAAACGAAGGCGCTATTGAGGAGCGCCGAAACCTCCTCATCCATGAAGCATTCCCTTTCCATCACGTGGCACCAGTGGCAACTCGAATATCCGATTGAGAGGAATATCGGCTTGTCTTCTTTTTCCGCCCTCTCGAAGGCCTCGATTCCCCATGGATACCAATCAACCGGATTTTCGGCGTGCTGGAGAAGGTACGGGCTTTTTTCTTTTGCGAGTCTGTTTGACATGGCTTATATGTCGAGTATAGCCGACGGGGAAGCGTCCGCAAGAGGGGGAAATAAGGTTTTACCCCTCTCCCCTTTACGGGAGAGGGTAGAGCCTGCCATGAGCGAAGTCGAAGGGGTGAGGGGGGGGAACCGTCAGTCCTTCGATAGTTCGACAAGCTCACTACTCAGGACGAACGATTTTAATAGAGGGCGTCGCTCGTATTACTTATTTAAAAAACGCAGGTTTGCAAAAATATCGCTCAGGTTGTATAATGCGCTTAAGAACAAGGAGGTAGCGCATGAGACAAGTTATTATCTACCCCGGCGAAGACGGCTACTGGGTCGCCGAATGTCCGAGCCTTCCGGGATGCATAAGCCAGGGCAAGACAAAAGAAGAGGCCGTGGAAAACATAAAAGAGGCCATCGAGCTCTACATCGAAGGACTTGAAGAAAAAGGCCTTTCCGTGCCAAAAGACCATTTCGACGCCGTGCTCGTTGCCGTATGAAACTGCCACAAATCTCGGGCCGTGAATGCGTCAAGGCCCTTGAAAAAGCAGGTTTTAAAATCGAGCGTCAAAAAGGAAGCCATATCCGCCTTTCGCGCGACAATCCTTTTGCTCAAACTACGGTGCCTAACCACAAAGAACTCGACAGAGGAACTCTTCGCGCCATAATCCGCCAGACAAGCCTTTCAGTCGAAGAATTCATAAAACTTCTAAAATAACTTCTTGAAATAATTTTAATGGCGGGCACAGCCCACCCTACTTACTGTTCGGCATGGCTTATATGTCGAGTATAGCGGAGGGGAATAAGTCCGCAAGAGGAGGAAAGATGGAAAAAGAACACCGTTCGTCCTTCGATAGTTCGACAAGCTCACTACTCAGGACGAACGGCTTTAACGGTGTAAGCAGCACCCTACTTATACCTCACCTTGAAAGCCAACAGCACGGCGACGAGGACGAACGTCATTAAATTAAAGAGCACTATGGGCAGGGAATCTATCATAAACCCGTACGCTATCCAGACGGCTATGCCCACCTCCAAAAGCACGAGGGTAATCAAAGAAAAATCCCGCGCCGACCTTGTCTTCCACGTCTTAACGACCTGCGGTAAGAAAGATATTGTCGTAAGAGTTCCGGCTATCAGACCCAGAAACGTTATGCCGTCCACTAAATCCCTCCGACCCATGCTTCGTCCGCCTAAGGCGGAGTACCCCGCCTCTTTGTAAAAGGGGGAAACCTTTCAGATAACCGCCCTGTCAAGCGTCCTGTACTGAACCGCCTCGGCTATGTGAGAAGGAAGTATCGCCTCCAAGCCTTCGAGGTCCGCGATGGTGCGCGCCACCTTCAGTATCCTCGTGTAGGCGCGGGCCGAAAAGCCGAGTTTCTCCACCACGCTCTCAAGGAGCCTTACCGATTCCTCGCCCACGCGGCAATATTTTTTCAACTGCTTCGAACTCATCCTGCTGTTCGAATATATGCCCGTTCCGGAAAACCGGCCTGCCTGAAGGCTCCGCGCCGCGTTAACGCGGTCTCTTATCTCGCAGGACGTCTCGCCCTTTCTCTCGTCGCGGAGTTCTCCGAACCTGACCCTCGGCACGTCCACGTGTATGTCAATCCTGTCGATGAGAGGGCCGGAAATCTTCGAGCGGTACCTCTGTATCATCGGAGGGGTGCACATGCATTCCTTCAAGATGTCTCCGAGATGCCCGCAGGGGCACGGGTTCATGGCGCAAACGAGCATAAAACTCGCCGGATAAGTCAACGTTACCGCGGCGCGGGCGATGGTTACCGTGCCGTCCTCGACCGGCTGCCTCAGGGCTTCAAGCACGTTTTTCTTGAACTCAGGCAGTTCGTCCAGAAATAACACCCCGTTATGAGCGAGGCTCACCTCGCCCGGCCTCGGTATATGGCCGCCTCCGGTGAGGCCCGCGTCCGATATGGTATGATGCGGGGAGCGGAACGGCCTCGCGGTCACAAGGGCATTCCCGTTAACGAGCATTCCGGCGACGCTATGCACTCTTGTCGTTTCAATCGCCTCGTCGAGCGTCATGTCGGGAAGAATCGTGGTGAGGCGCCGGGCCAGCATCGTCTTGCCGGAGCCGGGCGGCCCTATCATGAGGACGTTATGCCCTCCCGCGGCCGCGACCGTAAGCGCCCTTTTCACGTGTTCCTGCCCCTTGACGTCGCTTATGTCGTTGCCTTCTCCCGAAGCCGAAGCGAAGTACGACTCTATGTCTATGCTCGTTTCGGGAATGTCCTTGGTTCCGTTCAGAAACTCCACCAACTCCCCGAGGCTCTTGACCCCGTGAACCGGCACGCCTTCGCAAACCGCCGCCTCTTCCCTGTTTTCAGCCGGAACTATTATTTTTTTACCGAGTTTTTTGGCGAGCACCGCGCTCGAAAGCGCGCCGCGCACGGCCCTTACCCCTCCGTCGAGGGAGAGTTCTCCAAGGATTAAAAATCCGTCAAGGTCTTTACTTTTTATGACGCCCATGGTTTTAAGCAGCCCTATGGCCACGGGCAGGTCGAAACTCGTGCCTTCTTTTTTTAAATCCGCGGGAGCGAGATTTACCGTAATTCTTCCGTCGGGGAACTCGTAGCCGGAGTTTTTTATCGCCGATTTAACGCGCTCCCTGCTTTCCTTGACCGCGTTATCCGGAAGCCCGACGGTCGAAAAATAAGGCATGCCCCGCGAGAGGTCAATCTCCGCCTCCACCATAGAGGCGTCAACCCCTGTTATGCTCGTTGTGAAAATCCTTGCAAGCATCCCTCAAAACCCTTTCCGTAAGCCGTCTCCGTCAGTATATTTTGCTCGCGCCCATTTCCTGATTAGGCCCGCCGTTCAAAACCTTCACGACCGAGACGCCGTCGTCGAAATAATCTATTATGTTCAAGCACCCGTAGTCCTGCTCTATGCGGAAGAAGTTCGAGAGGTCGAGCCCCATGGCCTCGCACAAAACCACCCTGTTCACCCCGCCGTGCGCCATTATAAGAACGCTTTCGCCGGCAAAGGACGAAACAATGCCCCCCACGGCCGGCATCACGCGAAGCCTCAAGTCCTCGAGCGTTTCTCCGCCGAAGACCTTCTCTTTGGCTAAAGACCTGAAACTGAAACGGACATCCTCCGGGTATTTTACGACGGCCTCCTCGCGCGTCAAGCCCTCCCACCTTCCGAGGTGGAGTTCGCGAAGCGCGCTTAACCGGAGGCGCGGAACGCCGAGCCTTTCGCCTATTATATCCGCCCCTCTGCTCGCCCTCGTGAGGTCGCTCGAATAAACTCCTCTTAACGGTTTGGAGGACAAAAACCCGGCCAGATTCTCCATCTGGCTTACGCCCGTTTCGGTTATGTCAACGTCAGAGTGCCCGTTGTAGCGGAACTCGTCGTGCCCCATGACCTGCCCGTGACGGGCAAGATAAAGCCTTGTCGAATTTGCCTTCAAAAATCTATCCCCTTCCTCGCCGAAACGCCCTCGTCGTAAGGGTGTTTTATCTTTAACATCTCGGTCACGTAATCGGAAATTCTGACGAGTTCCGCCGGAGCGTCCCTTCCGGTAAGCGCCACCTCAAGGCCTTCCGGACGCTCGTCGAGAAACGATACGACCTCGTTGACGTTCAAAAATCCCTCGTTCACCGCGCCTATTATCTCGTCCAGGACCAAAAGGCCGAACCCCTCGCCCGCCCTTGCCTTCGCGATCCCGAACATCTCCCTTACGCTTTTTTCCACGGCTTCGCGGTCCGTGGAATCGCCCGTAAAATAAGGATGCCTCGCGTCCTGGCGCAAAAGCTCGATTGAATCTATGTGGTTTCTTATCATGTCCTTTTCTCCGGACGGGTCTTCCTCGGGCTTGAAGAACTGGACTATGAGGACTCTCATGCCGGCGCCCGCGGCCCTCAAGGCGAGTCCGAAGGCGGCGGTCGTCTTGCCCTTGCCGTCGCCGGTATAGACGTGCACGCGGCCTCTTCTTCCGGAATCAATCGTATTCGGCTTGTCTTGAGTTTTCACTTTTAAACCCCCCGCCCCGCACCACTTTTCAATATTAACGCATCAGTAATACGTATACCTGTAACAAATATTATTGCCTCAACAGTGCGTGTTCACAGCGAAAAGTGGTGCGGGGCGCGCCCGGCCTAATCGGAAAAGGATTTTATCGCTTTATTTCTCTTCGGATGCCTGAGCTTTCTTATGGCCTTTGCCTCTATCTGGCGCACCCTTTCGCGCGTAACGTTAAAATGCGCTCCGACTTCTTCGAGCGTATAATCGGTGTCAATGCCTATGCCGAACCTCATGCGAAGTATCTTCTCTTCCCTCGGGGAAAGGGTCGAAAGCACCTCTGCCATGCATTTTACGAGATTCGCGCTTAAAAGCGAATCGGCCGGGGAAATGGCGTTCATGTCGGCTATGAACTCGCCGAGTGAAATGCCGTCGTCGTCTCCCACGGGCATTTCGAAAGAGACCGGGTCGCGCGCTATCTTAAGGGCCTTTTTCACCTTGTCCGGAGAAAGCCCCATGGCCGCGGCTATCTCTTCCGCGGCAGGCTCGCGCCCGTTTTGCTGGACGAACTGCCTCGAAACGCGGCTAAGCCTGTTAATCGTCTCGGTCATGTGCACGGGTATGCGTATGGTTCTCGACTGGTCGGCTATGGCCCTCGTTACGGCCTGCCTTATCCACCACGTCGCGTAAGTGGAAAATTTATATCCTCTTTTATACTCGAACTTGTCGACCGCTCTCATAAGCCCGATGTTGCCTTCCTGCACGAGATCGAGAAAATGCAGACCCTTGTTGGCGTACCTTTTGGCGATGCTCACCACGAGCCGGAGGTTGGACCTTACGAGCACGTCTTTCGCCGTATCGGCATTCCGCCGCAATTGTTTCATCCTCTTTACGACGTCGAATATCCCTTTGCAATCGAGCCCCATGACCCTTTCGATTGACTTAAGTTCTTTTTTAAGCCTTTGAATCTCCGGCTTCTTTTTACCTTTGCCCTTTGTTGCCGCGGCGGAGACGATGGAGACGAGCCTTCGCTTGAGCCTCCTCGCAATAACGGCATTCGCCGTAATCCGCCCCGACAAAATCGAAATCATATCCGAGTTCTTCGCGATATCGTCTATAAGGCGGAGCAACCGTTGCGCGAGCCGGCCATCCTGAGGCAAGAGGCGAGAGGCCTTTTTTGCCGCAACGCCGGGGCGGGTCGCGCCGCGAAGCGGCGCGCAAAGGCGCCGGACTTCTTTTATGTTTTTAAGAAGTTTTTCCCTCTCTCGCTCGTCGTCTTCGGAAAGTGATTCGCTTTCCGCCAACCTGAGGCCGAGCAAATCAAGTTCCTCGATAAAGAAAGGGGTCTTCAGGAACTCGCGTATCAACCCGTGCCGGGCCGACTCTATGGCCTTGGAAATCTCGACCTCCTCGTCCTTCGTGAGCAGATACTCGCCGCGCATCTCGCGGAAATAACTCTTTACCGGGTCCATAAAATCGAAATCAACGGCATCCCGGACGCCAAGCGAGGCTCTATCCCGGCGAAGCCTTTTAAAAGAAAATTCTTCCGGGGTCTCTTCTTCGCGGAGGCCGTCTTGAATATCTTCGGCATTCCCGCCTTCGCGGGCGGAAATCGGCTCTTCGTCGAACTCATGGCTTCCGGTCATAGCGAGTCTCTCCTTTTATCCTTTATCTTCAAGGCTTACTAAAGGCCGCGCCGCTTGTCTTCGTAATGACTCCATTTCAATTTGCTTTCGCCGAGAAGCTTTCCCACGCAGTCCTTGAGCATCTTTTCGGGGGATTCCATAAAGCCGTTTTCTTCCTTGAAAAAAACCCCCGCCAGAAAATCCTTTACTTCCCCGGCCGAAGCCCGTTCCATGATTGCCGACGGCTCGATGACTCCCTCCTTAAAACACGCGCTTACGCAGACGGCAACGGCCTCTAACACGGGGTCCTTGAATTTACCCAAAGCGGCGAGGACGTCCTCGTCGCAGAGCCGGGGGTTTCTCAAGAGAACCTTCAAAAGCATGGATTCCGCGGCCTTCATCGTCGAAGACCTTATGACGTTTCCGACAACTTCGCCCGGAACCCTGCCCTCTTTGTCGAACCTGTTCAGGGCCGTATACACGGCATCCATGCTTATGCCCAGGACCCGGCCGAGCTTGCCCGCGTAATGGTCTTTTTCGGCCACGTTTTTCGTCCTCGCCACGTACGGCAAGGCCTCTTCGAGATAAGAGGTCTTTCCGCGGGGCGTCGCCACGTCGAACCTCTTCTTCAGTTCCTTTAAAAAGAAATCCATCAAAGGCTCGGCCGAGCCGATCGCCTCCTTAAGCCCGGCGGGGCCGTGTTTTTTAAGGAAATCGTCCGGGTCCTTGCCTTCCGGCAAGACCACGACCATTGCCGCCATGCCCTCTTCCATGAAAAAGCCGAGACCCCTCAAGGCCGCCTTCTTTCCGGCCTCGTCGTTATCAAACAACACGTACGCGGCCTTGGCGTAACGCTTGATATTCCTCAAATGCTCCAATGTCAAGGCCGTGCCCATGGTGGCGACGCTGTTCGTGAAACCGGCCTTCCGGAGAGAAAGAAGGTCGAAGTATCCCTCGACGATTATCGCGGAACCTTCTTTTCCGATGGCTCCCTTCGCGCTGTACAGGCCGTAAAGGGTCGAGGCCTTCCTGAAAACCGGCGACTCCGGAGAATTAAGATACTTCGGCTCTCTTCCGTCCATGCTCCTTCCGCCGAAACCGATAACCCTGCCCTGCGAATCGGTTATCGGGAATATGAGCCTCTGCCTGAAACGGTCGTAATAACGATTCGCGTCCTTGCCTAAAAGCCCTATCTTTACCGCGAGCTCCACGTTCGCGTTCCTTTCTTTGAGATACGCGTAAAGGAGACTTCCCGCTCCGGGCGCGTAACCGACCCGAAACCTCTCGGCCGGCTCCCCCTCGTAGCCCCTCTCTTTCAGGTAATCCCTCGCCGGAACGCCGGACGCTGATTTAAGGGACGTTACGAAAAACTCGAGCGCGGCCTTGTTGACCTTGAAAATCTCCTCCACCTCGCCGCTTTGCTCGCGCTTTCTTTCCTCCGTAACCTCTATGCCGTAACGTTTTCCGAGACTCCTTACCGCGTCCGAGAAACCCATGCCGTCGTGCTTCGCCAAAAACCCTATGACGTCCCCTCCGGCGTGGCAACCGAAGCAATAGAAAAGACGCTTATCCTCGTTCACGGTGAAAGACGGAGACTTCTCGGAATGAAACGGGCAAAGTCCGACGTAGTTCTGCCCCCTTCTTTTAAGAGGCACGTAGTCGGAGATTACCTCCACTATGCTTACCCTCTCTATTACGCGCTCCACCACCTGCCGAGGTATCATTTTAACTCCACTATCGTACTATCGTAACTCCGTCCCCGCCCTCGTCCATGCAGAGGCACGTAGTCGGAGATTACCTCCACTATGCTTACCCTCTCTATTACGCGCTCCACTACCTGCCGAGGTATCATTTT
>Ga0209323_10000784_pt1 | contig 20724 bp, 17 predicted proteins | sample Rifsed19ft2_FD_184014 | JGI IMG/M metagenome (GOLD analysis project Ga0209323, IMG submission 184014) | Soil microbial communities from Rifle, Colorado, USA - sediment 19ft 2 (version 2) | ecosystem: Environmental > Terrestrial > Deep subsurface > Rock core/Sediment | place: Rifle, Colorado...
CAGTGAACGAGTCAATAGGGTAGGTCGGCACTACAGCCCGTTTTGAAAATTCACCCCTCTAAATTCAAGGGTTAACGGGCGATGAGTGCCTAAAAATAACTGTTTTTCGGTGCGAATTGCGAAAGTCGGGCTAGCGCATTACGATCTCGAACCACAAGAGAACGGTTCGTCAATCGGGGCGTTTGTGTACAGGGTAAAATAGAATGGGACAGTTTTGAATAATGAAGGTGACCTTTCCTTCTTTACTACCTATTGTCCAATCATTGTAATATGCTCGATATCCGTAAGTTGTAATCGTATTCCCAGACAGCCTGTAAAGACCCCCCAGCTCATATATACCAGGCACCGACATCAAGCTCTTTTGAGTGAAACCTGGATTCCTCCCCTATCGGCGTAATGTTCCATGTCCAGGAATCATCCGGTTCGGGCAGGAATATTCCAGATATGGTTGAACCTTGCGCAGCAATTTTGCCATTGCGGTCGTGCTTTTTATATCGGTGGTCGGCAATGAGGCAAACATTGCACGGCAGAGACATAAGGAAAGTATAATGCGCCTCTATGATTTGCCTGCACCATGCCTCGACATGATCCTTAGCTATCCCTGTCAGCTTCTTAAGCGCATACTTGCGCAGGACAACCGTAAGTTGCGAAAGAATATTCAGGGAAATTACCAGGCCTGTGTCTTTACCAATCTCTGGCAAAACAGGACCGGCAGAGGGAAGTTCGTGCCGACCATATAGGATGTTCTGATAAAGCGTCCCTGCGATATTCGTCACATCCTGCTGGAGGAATCTTACATTGTCATATCCTTTTATACACCTGTGTACTTCCGGTAAACACACAATATCAATCAGAACAACCTCCCGGAACATTGACGAGAGCGTCTCAAGCGGCACATCCAATAAAAGTCCAGAACCAAGAATGATCACCTTTTCCCGTCTCTGGCTTTTACTAGCGGCGAACAAGACGAATTGCCGCGTCTTTTCAAGATGATGCCGCCATGAGTCCAGATGACGTTTGTATCTGCACTTCAAACCAATAGCCTCGGACAGGTAACCCATACGACGGACGTAGCGCGGACACCGTGTTGTTATATATGTGAATAGTTCAAGAATCATAAGAAATAAGGTACTTTGGGGCCCGTATCCCTTTGGATAATTACGTGTGCAGACTACAAAGACGACTTAAAATCTTCGTCTTTAATTGGCTTCTCTGGCTTTGCGTCTTTTGACAATTTCTTTTTCTTGATCTCCTCAGCGTAGCCCCTGGCCTTGTTCGATACACTTTCAGGAACAACAGAGACAATCGTCTGCATCCCTTTCCCAATCTGACTTGCAATCTTTGAGGCATTGACCGTGTCACACGTGGGCTTGGCACAAAATAACAGGACGCCAAAGATGATTACACCGCAAAAGACGAGCCCTTTCAGAATCCCTAATAACGCGCCAAACAGCCGGAGTCCAAACCCCATCTTCCACCTGCCCATAATCCTCTTGAGGATATCGGTAAAGATGTACGTGGCAATGAACGCAACCCCAAAGACGACAAAATAACTTAATAAGCTTGCAGTAGATGGCGTGAAGATGCCTTTCAAAATGCCGACTAAAATGCTATGGAAGAAAATTGCTACGAAAAAGGAGAGCAACAAACAACCGATTCTCAGGAGTTGAAGCACCGGACCGCTGGCAAACCCCAAGGCTGTGGAGAAGAACAAAACGGCAAAGATTGTGTAATCAATCCAATTCATTTCTTTTCCTTCCTCTTTTTCTCTTTTGGATTCGACAAAAAATCATCTACCAATCCCTTGACGATATGCTCCAAATTGTCCTTGGACAATTTTACAGAAACCTTCGGGTCTCTGGTCGTGCCCCGTATTTCTACCGGCAACGCGTTTTCCTTTAAAAGTAAGCCTGCGATTTTTTCCATATCCTTGCCCATGTGTTCTTTACTAAATCTAACGGCAGCATCATAAGAAATTGAACCGTCTAGCATGGTCACACCGGACGCATTCAGGCTCAAGAGTTGGCTCTGAATATCCATTTTCGGTGTAGAAATCCTGCCATCTTTTATCTGGATTACGGCTTCCATCAAATCAAATGAATACGCACCCTTTACCCCTATAATTTCCAATATGGAAGACAATAATTTATTGCCTCTAATGTACCCATTTCTTACTTCCAGTTTCATATCAGCAACAAGCTTTTTATTGAGGATTTCCTTGCCCAGCCCCTTTCCACGTAAATACCCTTTGAGACTCAAAAGCCCCCCTACTTCCCCATCCTTTGTTGCAAATATCGGTAATATGCTGAGAAATGGGATATCCTGGGTAATGTGAATATCTTTTGCTTCTATCGAAAGATCAAATGCCGGCTTTTTTTGACGGAGATCAATCATTCCTTTAATGGCCGCAGGCCCTTCATTCACACTTAATCGTGCACGGGTGGAAACAACGCCATTGTTAAATGAAAACTTGTCAGTAACGAGATTTTTCACCAATAATCGATTTTCATAATTAATCTCTCGTATGGAAATTTTTTTAACAATAATTTTTTTAAAGAGCAACGGGAGTAATTTTAACGTACCCTGAACCTCCTCGAATTTTATCGGCTCCTCTCCATTTTCTTCCTGCTTATGGATAGTGATATAAGAGATGTTAATCTGACTGGGCCAGCGAAAAGAAAATGCCCCAACCTGATGGACTGATTTGAATCTATCATCTAATATTTGGGTAACCTTCTGTCTTATAAAATCTCCCGAAATAAAAGCCGGAATAATCAAGACTACTGCTAAACCGACACAGAAGATTATGCCGCAAGAAATTACTACCCATTTCAACCACGTCCCTTTATTTGTTTGCATTTGCATACTTGACCAGGAGCGGCATAAGCTGAGTGCCATTGATTTTCCCGATTTTACCGGCCAAACAGGCCTTTTCCGAAAAGGATTTTGTCGTGTCCGGTTTAACGTTTCCACCGCTAATCAGTAGCGGGACAGGGTCATCGGAATGAGATTTTAACCGGCAGGGGATGGAATGATCGGCTGTAACTGCTTTAATTGTTTCATTTACTATTAAGTGGTAGACAATTACTGCATTTTTTAGTTCTGATTTCATGAGTTTTTAATATATCCTTATAGATTATTGCTACCTTTTCAGACGAGATTAACAAATTGCTTGAAACTGGCAGAACGAATCATTTTATGATTTATATTGCAACTGTTGGCAAAAGATGAAACGTTCATTTGTATAGTTGGTTATAATGGATTCTTCAGCAGCACTGCTTTCGTCGAAATAACAAATCTTTATTACAGATAACGGCATGAGTCAGCCGCCGTGCTGAGTGTGAAGCCGCAGTCGGCTGCACACAGGGTTAGACAACACCTTTGCCTATAGTGATTTTTTCGAGTAAACCTTCTTCAATATCTTTTGCGTTAATCTTTTTGCAATCACCCCATAGGCGTTCGCAGTATTTAGAAAACATTTCTACTACTTCAGGATGTCTGATACTTAACCACACATCGGGTTCACCATACGGGTATGGAAATATGACGATAACTTCACTATCATCTACCAAAAGGTAGTTAAGCATAGGAACATTGTTGGGTTGAGTTTCAAAATAGCCAACGAAGTACTTGGATATTTTAGGGTTAGACAAATGCTTTCTAATCCTGATTAATCGTGCTTTATCATTGAAAACACAAATGTAACGATAGCGAACTTGATTTTGAAGAAGTGTACTCTCATTCGCATCTTCTAACTCCTTAGCGCCACGGTGCTTCCGTGCAATGGGTGGTGATAGTGATACATGGTATAAGCGATTTTTTGCATCTCGTATACGCTTAGCAAGGTAAACCATGCCATTTTCTGGTTCTGTCAAGTGAATAACTCTTACTCCTCTTAGAGAAGATATTGTTGTTTGGAAGCCGTCCTTAATGGCATTTTCAATACTGTCCAATTTTCGAGCGTTGTCTACAAGATAAGATGTCGCTAACAGAATAACAAGTGCTAGAGTTGTTGTACCAATAATGTCAGGACGTAAAACACCAGTGTTGCTCAAAACAAAGGCTATGCTACCCCCCAATACTGTTAACAGAGAGAAAAAAATTCTATGAATATATTCCCAGACAGTTTTTCGCATTATTTTTTTTCTTTAAGTTTCGGTTTACTGATGTCGAATTAGCTAACTTTATATCAGTATTTCCATTATCACGTCATGTATGTTATTCGGAAAAGCTAGCAGCTATTTATAGTAAACACAATTAATAAACATGCGTATGTTGCTGATTTATCCTGTGAAATAAAGGACTATATGTCAACTTATTTTATACGTTTACTATACATACCCTAAATTTAATGATATAAATGGTTATTGAGTTTGCTCAGCAAATATATATATATTGCACTAACACTGCCCGAAATGCTCCTGCTCGTGGTGATTTGCTGAGGGAACTTTATTACCATTAAAATTTTTTATTCAACTCGTATTAAAAACTTGAGCCAACTGCCGCTATTTCAAATTTATTTTTAAATACCTTTTGAATTTCTATTGCTGCTTCCAATCCCGTACAATGAGAAACAGCCAGTTTTGCAATTTTGTATTTACACAATGTTTCTATAGCTTCTGTAATGGCTTGTTGATTACTTTTGAAAAGGTGAAATCCCCCAATAAGCATTTTTATATCCTGAATCCCTGTTTTGTTGATTATATGCTTAAGGGTACTTTCTATACCTGAATGTGTACATCCAAGAATTATATTAATACCATCAGGATCGATAACATACATTGCTTGATCGTCAAGGAGTTCATCAAAAACTAGTTTATCGTTTTGCTCTATAAATAACTCTCGATCTATGCATTCGCAATCAGATACTCTCGGTATTTGCCCAGTAATCCAAGTATCTTCAGATACTTGAGTAGGCTCTTTAGAAAGATGAAGCCGCGCACCAAGATTTTCTAATCGTTCTTTAGTTACAGGAATACCAATCTCTTTCTTAAAATCTTTTTTTATTAACCATTTCTTATCAAATATTGCAGGATGTCCAAATACATCAATGGGGCCAGTAATACTTAACACAAGCTCTAGTCCACCAGTGTGGTCGTAATGACCGTGGCTAATAATAATTGCATCTAGCTTAGTCAAGTCTACGTCAAGTGATTTAGCATTTTTAATCACAACATCACCACGACCAGTATCGAACAAATAGCGTCCCTCTGTAGTTTCTATATATGCGGAAAAACCATGCTCTGCAAGGCAATTAAAAAGCTCACAAACGTAATTGTCAGAAAGTATTTTAACACTTTTTAGCATAAGGACACCATCATCAATATCTTAACAGCTTTTTATGTTGAGAATAATTTAGTAAACCCTTGTTACCTAATCCTTCCACTCTATTTTATTAATATTGTGTGAATCGACCTCTTCTGCTTCTTTCCAAAGAGTATCAAAATGCTCTATAAAACATTGGCTATAATTTGGGCGATCATATTTTTCAGAGCAATTGAATTCTATGTGCATAAAATCACTTGCTCTGCCTTGCCTTAAAATAAACCCAAGAATTAATTTATCATCACTACGAAAAAGCATCAAAGTGGGTGAACTTTGATGTATTTTAACTTTATAATTATTTTTATATGAACTGATATTATTTTCTTCTTTTACAAAATGCCTAAGTGCTGTAATCATCTCATTGTAAAATAATTTTGGCTCAGTAAAACCTAGCTCTTTATAACGACTCCGTAAGAACCCATGAGTTGGATTCAATGTAAGTACTCTAACTTTAATACCATTACTCGCTTTTTGTACCAGTGTAGTTTTACATAAATCAAGTGACTTAAGATTAGTGGTAAGTATATCAATTCTCTGGTTTGCTGAATTAAAAAACTCACTTAAATGTGTTTTAAGCCGATTGGGATATATCATTAATAATTCTTTATGTCCAAGATAATATTTATCACCAAGTTCTTGGATAATGACATCTGTAACCTGATTCGCTAGATATTTTGAATATCTTTTTTCGGCAAAATAATCATATAAAAGTGCAATTGCTGCTACGGGGGCAAAAACAAACCCAATATCTCGCAGAAATACACCCCAAAATTTTGAAGATTCTTCTACTTTGGCACTAACAAATATCAAAATAATTCCAAAAAGAAGTAATAAAGATAAAATAGCTAGAGTATGCCATTTTCTTATTTCGTGATTATCATTTCGGGTCATCAATATTTTTCTCCGCAACTTTTTTAAATGTACCAAATTTAAAAAAGAAATGAATAATAAGGAAGTTTGTGATATTCTTCACTTTTAGGAATTTTAAAGACTTCTCTAACGTATTTATTTAAATTTTCTATATCAAATTTTAATTCAATTTCTTGGAAATAATTCTGGAACACTCTCTTTCTCTGTTTACGCCATGGACACGGATCTGGAATAAACGAAAATGGGAACGGTATCCTTTTCTCTAGGATCACACGGAAAACGTCGTCATCGCCAAGCCTAAGTAAAGGACGGATTAACGTAGGCCCATTTTTGAAATGAAAAACAGGAAGAAATTTATTCATAACTTCCAAATAACGTTCATATGAACCAATTTCAGAGGAAGCTGAACCAGACGCTAATCGACTGATGGTCAATTCTATAATATAGGCGGCTAGATCCCAAGAAGTGTGACCAGTTGCAATAATTGTTTTTGATAAATCACAGTATTGAAAATATTGCTCAACAAGTACATTTCTTCGTATTTCTTTGCATTTTGGACAAATTTCTTGCTTAGGAAAGGTTCCAGGGTCAGGATAATTATGGTCTAAAATTTCGACTTGAACTCCAAGGTTTTCCCAATATTTAATTGTTTCTTCCTGATGCTCTTTCCTAACTATTGTCTTGGGATAGGGAACCATAAGTGCTGTTAAAGGAAAATTTCTTACTTTTTTTTTATATTCAGCCATTAGCGATAATAAGGTAGTCGCGTCTTTACCGCCAGACCAACATACTATTACCTTACAATTGTCTTTTATAATATTGTATTTATTGAAGAAATCTTCAATCAAATTCTGAAGAAAAAAACTTTGTACATCAATATTCATCTTAAAAACTCTCTACTTAAAGACAATTACGTCACCTGTGGTAAAGCGATGATACTCTTTCGGAAATGCAGAGTAGAATGTTGCGCTTGATATTAATCCTGTACAATGACATGGAGCCAACACTTTAGGATTTAAATATTTTACTTGTTCAATCAATTTTTTAGTCGCATCTTCATTATCAAAAAGATGAAATCCTCCAACGATACCAAATAATGGAAGCCCATTGAACAAACTGAGAATATAATGAATGGTGTTCAATAAACCACGATGAGCACAAGCAGTTAAAACTACAATACCTTCGTTAGTTTTAATACCCAGTGCTAATTCTTCCTCAAATAAATCAGGCTCTATCTCTCTGTAACCTTTTACAAAATAATGTGTATTAGACAGACCTATATTATTCTTGTCCTTAGGGATTTTTCCTGAAACAACAATGGTATCCGAAAGCCATAATGGTTTTTCTGCTATTTTAAAAGTATAATGTGTTTTTAATTTTCTCAAAGCAGGTTGATCACCTGATGGCTGAATTTTATTATCTGTCAATTTAAATTTTTGACAAAATATTCCGGGATGTAAAACAATACAGGATTCAGATAAAGCTGTACTAATATTCATTACACCTCCGATATGACCAGAGTGTCCATGAGATAATATTAAATATTGTACTTTGTTCAAATCTACATCCAAAACATCTAAGTTATGCATAGCTACCGTTCCTGAACGTCCACAATCAAAAAGAATTTGAACTGGTTTTATATCGGAACTCTCAATTAAAAAAGACAAACCTTCTTCACCCCAAAGGTGTTTGTTATATACAGAATTTTCAACAATGGCTGTTATCTTCACTAAATTTTTATCTCAAATTACCATTCAGAAACTATGCTCCAGTCAAAGGTAAAGTCCCTAAAAGATTTAATATTTGAGGCATAACATTTTTCCCCGATATAAAACCAAGTCCACCCTGAGTACATGCACGCTCGTTAAAGGCGGTTACTTTATCTATTCTAACCCCATTCCCATGAAATATAATAGGAACTGGATCTCCTGAATGGCTTTTAAGTTCACAGGGCGTTGAATGGTCTGCAGTAATTACTAGTAATACATTTTTTGGTAATTCATTAAAAAGTCGAGATGCGGAATCAATCTTTTCAATAAAATCTCGTTTTCCTTTGAAATTTCCATCCTCACCCAATGAATCAGCAGCTTTTACATGAATAAAAATAAAATCATACGAATCAAGGCTTTTAATTGCTGTACGGAATTTCCCTTCAATATCTGTGTCAGGCAAACCAGTAGCTCCCGGAACGTCCAAAATCGTCATTCCCAAAAAGGAAGCTACGCCTTTATACAAACCTCCTCCTGCAATACAGCAGCCAGAAAGTTTAAAACGATTCTCAAAGCTGGGAACCTCGCTGTATTTGCCAGCACCACGAACCAGAAGATAATTTGCAGGTAGTTTTCCTTCCTGTTGTCGCTCAATATTAAACGGATGATTTTTAAGTATCTCGTATGCTTTCTTCAAAAATTTGTTTAATACCTTTGCGGTATGATTAGCTTCCTTAGTATCATCAAGCGGGATAACGTCACGTACCGGCATATTACTTTTATGCGGATCTGCGTCGATTATAGCATTCGATAAACCTTCTCCACGCATTACAATAGCTGCACGATGAGCCGTCCCAGGTTTTACAATAAAAGTTACACCATCAATTTCTAAACCATCTAAAGCCTCTGTTAGTGGTTTGACAACCCGAATCCTATCTGCTCTACGGTCTATAATTACTAATTGATCATTTACTGTTCCAAAATTACCACGCAATGCCACATCCCCTTCGTACATTTTCAATCCGACGCCAGCAGCTTCAATAGTTCCGCGACCAGAATAATATTTCTCAAAATCGTAACCTAAAATATTGAGATGTGATACATCACTGCCTGGAACAAAACCACGCCCTAAAGTATACATCATACCACATTCAGATTCTGCGGCAAGTTTATCCAAGTGCGGTGTTTTGGCAGACTCTAAGGGTGTCAGCCCACGAAGCTCTTCTATAGGGCGGTCACCCAAACCATCACATATTACAAGAACAACCTTTTTTAACATTTAAATACTTCCTCTAATTAAAGAAATGAATTAATTGACATAATCATCATGTCGCTAATGCGGTACCATGAAATCATAAAAATGTATCTTCAATTTGAATAACTTTTCACGTAATAAACTTTTTTAATTTTTTTTATCTAGTTGTATTCATTGTTCTGGCATACTTTGCAACCCCTTCCCTGAATAAATCATTCCCATAGATATCATTGGCAACCACCACGGGAAAATTTTCTACTTCTAACCGCATAATAGCCTCTGCTCCCAGGTCTTCGTAAGCCACGATTTCCGCTTTTTTCACGGCCTTTGCCAGCAATGCAGCAGCGCCGCCAGTGGCAGCAAAATAGACTGCCTTAAACTGCTTCAGGGCTTCGGTAACGGTTTCAGAGCGATTACCCTTGCCAATGGCTGCCCTCAGACCCTTTGCCAGCAACTTTGGTGTATACACGTCCATGCGATAGCTGGTGGTAGGCCCGCAAGAACCAATGGGTCTGCCTGGTCGCGCAGGACTCGGACCTACATAATAGATAATTTGATCCCGAATATCAAAGGGTAATTCCTTACCTTCGTCGATAAGTTCCACAAGCCTTTTATGCGCAGCATCCCTGGCTGTGTAAATAATTCCACTGAGAGTGACCCTATCTCCAATCCTGAGATTTACAACATCATCGTCTGTTAAGGGCGTTTTTAGATGTATTATATTTGACATACAAAATAAAAAAATGGCTGCATGGTTAAATTGTTAGATGGTTATTTTGCTAATTTGTTATTCGTTATTTTGACTAATTGGTTGATTTCTTTTGGTAATTTCTGCAACTCACCAAGAATATGTTGATAGTCATCTTTATTTATCAGATTTCTGACTTTAGCTTTTTCATTCCAATCAAACGATTCTTTCACTGAACCGTTACTATATCGATAAAAATTAATTTTATCCTTTTTAAAATACCTGCCAAAGCCTTCAGCAATGTTTGCCGAAATAGAATCAACTGCCTTTACAAACTGTTTTCCAACAGTATCTTTTGTAAAGTAATCCCATCTTATGACAATTTCCCAAACATAGTTACTTAATTTAAGTGCGGTTTTATATGGCTGGACATCGTTCAATTGTAAAAATTCTTTCTCCATGATAAACCATCAACCATTTAACCATTAAGCCATTTTAACTATACAACTTTAAGAAATTGGTACATCGTTTAATAAGGAACCATTGTAATTGTTTTAACCCTATGCGCATGACACTCGATATTAACAGCAACGGGCAGACTAGCTATGTGGCAGGGATAACGCTCCACATGGACGGCCATAGCCGTAATCCAGCCACCCAACCCCTGTGCGCCAATGCCTAAATTGTTGATCCTTTCCAACATCTCGTTTTCTAAATTTGCAGTATCAGGATCAATGTGCTTAGTTCCCAAAGGCCTCAAAAGGGACTTCTTGGCCAAAAGGGCTGCATAATCAAACGTGCCACCGATACCAACACCTACGATAATGGGTGGACATGGGTTGGCCTTCGCTATCTTTACGGTTTCTACCACGAAATTAATGACACCTTCTCTGCCATCGGCTGGGGTCAGCATCGCAAGTCGGCTCATATTTTCACATCCGCCACCCTTGGCCATGAAGGTAATCTTTAAATGACTTTCAGCGGTAAATTCTGTATGGATGATGGCCGGTGTATTATCGCCCGTATTAATCCGGTTAAGCGGGTCTTTAACCATGGACTTTCTCAGAAAACCCTTTTTATATCCCTCCCTGATACCTTCATTAATAGCATCACAAAGACGACCGCCAGCAATCTCTACATCCTCCCCTATCTCGACAAAAACGACTGCAACCCCCGTATCCTGGCATATAGGCATCTGGCATTCACGAGCAATTTTAGCGTTTTCTAATAACTCTGCAAATACCTCCCTGGCAACTGGGGAGACTTCCGCCTCATAAGAGTCTCTCAGGGCATCGAGAACGTCTTCATTGAGATTGAAGTTGGCGGCCATGCAGAGCTGTGAGACCTTCCCCGTTATTTCAGATGCATTAATCCTGGTACGTATAGCCATAGCGTATCGCCTTTATGTTTTCGTCAAGAAATTTCGAGGGAAATTCCGAGGCAAAGTTCACTGTTTCAATATTAATGCCAATCTTGCTCAACAACCTGCCCAGAGCAATCATGTTGACAAAAATAGGACTGCTAAACTGTTCTATGGCAAGTTGCTCGAAAGGGATGCGGTCGCTTGCAGGACAGCGGAGCTCGCACTTTTTGCATTCTGCGTCACAGGCAGACGCCTCGATAAGTACGTGTTTGGCACGAACTGTTGGGTCAGGCGTCTTTGATAATTGAAGCCCAATATCAGCTTCTTCAAAAAAGGGCACTTCGATAGGCTCATCCGAATATACGATCTCTGCCCGAATGTTACCTCCGCGTACGGTTGCATCGTAAACAAGATTCAAGGCCACCTCTTTTCCTAATTTGGCCAGAATATCAGCCAATACATGTGCCATAAGTTTAATGCCCTGGCCCGCCTCGCCGGCCAGCACAATCTTTTTAGCGCGGTGTTCCTCCGGGATTGGGGTAATTTTCCGTACCATGAGAATAACCCCCATCCCAAAAAATCTGCGATCGATGAAGGCCACCTCTTTAAACCCATGCTTTTGAAAAAGATGATATACAACTTTTTCTGAAGGATAGGTAAACAACTTAGCCTCATGGCAGCCCTTTTCCATGAAGACCTTTATTGTCTCTTCCAGGAGTTTATCGCCATATCCCTTTTTTCTGTACCCGGGCGCCAAACCCATCCAGTGTAAATTTCCTACGCCCTCAGAAACCCATGCAAATACAAAACCCACAACCTTGCCGTCTTCCTTACCAACAAGATATACACACTCTTTGTTATCCAGACGCTTTTTAACTTCTTCCACAGGGTAAATATCCTTGAAGTGCAACCGTTCCACCTCCAGGCTCCTGGCGTGTAATTCATCAATAATGAAATGATAGAGGTTTACAACCGCTAGAACGTCGGCTTCCTTGAGGTTTTCAATAATAAAGGTCATAAACAATTCAATTATTAAATTACAAATAGCCCCCCTCCCTTGATGGGAAGGGCGCGGGGAGGGTGGCGGCATTTTTCCTTCACCCCCACCCAACCTCCCCCCATCGTTCGACTGAGCGTTCGACTGAGCTCACGCCGAAGTCAAGGGGGAGGAATTAACTGTTTAAAACTAGCGTGCTTTAAATTATCCAAACCGTAATAAAAATGCAAGGTTAAATTTATAATCGGACAGATTTGATTTGGGAAGGAAATAACTTGCCAGAGGCTTGACAGAAAATCTATTTTCCGAAATTATGGCAATTGTGCCATAGAAGCCTTTCTGCCTATAATACAATTTTTATAGTTATTAACTATTTTTTTTAATTGACAGCTTTTAACACTTGGCGTAAATTATGTAGGAATAACTTGGTCTCTGTCATAGACTGCGTGCTTAGAATACCATTAACAATACGATCTAAGACTCGTGCCGGGGAGTAAGGGGTTATCCACTATGACTAAACGGACAACACATAGGTCACTTCTGTTTTTCCTTTCCATGGGTGTTTTGCAAACCTTTCTTTCTCTCAATGTGTCTCACACTTTTGCAGAAGGCACGGTAACGACTCGTCTTGAAGACACATCTTTTGATACTGATAATGAGAAGGAACTGCCTATGGACGTTGCGGTAGCTGATGGGATTTCTACCGAGGCCATTTGGTTTGGATTTGGTGAAGAAGTAACCATAGCGACACGGCATGAGACACAGATCAGCAAGGCGCCAAGCATTGTTACGGCAATTACTGATGAGGAAATAAAATCTTGGTTATCGCACTTTTGCTGAGATTTTGAGGACGGTACCCGGGTTTGAAATTTTGAAGAAGGCAGATTTTGGGGATGTAGTCCCTGCCGTGCGTGGTCTTGAGAGCGCGAACAAGGTAAGAGTAATGCTTAATGGACACTTTATAAATAATCCTTTAAGAGGCGGAGCCTTTGGCAATTTTGACGATTTCCCGGTGGACAATATAAAGAGGATAGAAATCATCCGCGGGCCTGGTTCTGCCATGTACGGTGAAAATGCATTTACGGCAGTTATTAATATTATTACGAAAGACGCAAAGGATATTGATGGTGTAAAGGTGATCAGTGGTTATGGAAGTTTTGACACATACGATGAAAATATCGTATTTGGGAAGACGTATGGGAAGCTTGAAGTCTCAGGAATGATACATTACAGGCAGTCGGATGGTTTTGACGGCATCGTTGAGAGTGATAATCAAACAAGGATTGACAACTCACTTTCTTCTTTTGGTTTTTCTCGGGTCTCGCAGGCCCCTGGGAGGGTGGACGATGGGCGGCAGGAATACGACCTGAACCTGAAGGCGGTTTACAAAGATGTTTATTTTGAGGGATGGTATAGTAATAGAAACCGAGGGCCTTTTATAGGCCCCCAGTATGCCTTAAACGATGAATCTGATATAGAAAGTAACTACGTGTTCGGCGAGGCAGGATATAAGAAGACCTTTGAGGAAAGACTTACTTTTAAGCCCAGGGTCTATTATGATCAGTTTGATAATAACACCTACATCGAATCGTTTTCAGAGGGTGTAACGTTACCTTTGGATACCGATGGAGATGGGAATTACGACAAGCTTAATACCTATCCTGATGGATTCATTGGCAACGGCAAGGTGATTCAAAAGATTGTTGGCACAGAAATCCCGTTTGACTACGAACTATTTGATGGAAATGTAATTACCCTGGGTTTGGAATATCGCCTGATCAATCAAACGAACGTTCGATTTTCAAGTAACTTTAATCCAGCGACATACGATGCACTGGATTCTATCCAGGACTTTTCAGACACGTATCCTTATTTAAAAGAAGTCACACGAAGGATGTGGTCTGTTTATCTGCAGGATACGTGGGATATTACCGACACAATAAACCTTACATTAGGGGCAAGACACGACCATTATAGTGATTTTGGCGGCGCTACCAGTCCACGATCTGGCTTGACATGGTCATTTATGAAGGATGCGTCGCTAAAACTCCTGTATGGGGAGGCATTTCGGGCGCCGAGTTTTATGGAAATGTTTTCCACCAATCAGCCTGCCATCCGGGGAAATGAAGACTTAGACCCTGAAACCATTAAAACATACGAGTTGGGATTAAATTACAAGTTTAACAAATATGTTACGAGCAGCGTGAATTATTTCTTCAACGACGTAAAAGACCTTATTGTCTTACGCACCGTGGAATCTGCACAAAATACATCCCGGTATGAAAACTTTGGAGACGCTCGTATACAGGGTATAGAAATGGAAACAAAGGTGGACATAGCAAAGGGTAATTATGTTTTTATGAATTATACCTTCCAGTCTCCTGAAGACGACGATGGGGATAAGTTACCGTTTGTAGCAAAACACAAGGGCAATTTTGGGGTAAACGTCCACTATTGGAAGTACCTCAACACCAACCTGAGCACCTTTGTCAGCGGACCGCGTTCCAGGGAGGAAGACGATTCAAGGGACGATATGCCTGCGTATGCACTGTTAAACCTTTCGGTTATCGGGAAGGAATTTTTCAAGACCATGGAGGTGTACGGGACGGTGTATAACTTGCTAGACAAGGACTACAGCGACCCCGGTCCGACTTCCGTATTGGAAGACCTGCCCAGGCCAGGAAGAACGTTTTTTATCGGGCTAAGCTACCAGTTTTAGCGTCGGTGTAGGGGTTGTCCTAAAAGTTATTACCATGTCATTGCGAAGGAGGAACGACTGAAGCAATCCCTTCGGCTGGTTCAATCGTCCCCGATTGAACCGAAATGTTTCGGTTCAGGCTACAAGCCTGAACCAGCACGGAGAACGCTCGCAATGACAGTTGAAAATCTAACTTTTGGGACAGCCCCTACGTAACATGCAAATCCCTATTTCTATATTGGTATATTTATTGCTTATCAGTTATACCTGAATAACAACACCACGAACCATAAGTTGTTTATTATTTGAACAACGTATTTGAATTTTAGGTAGAATGAAAAATATCCGGGTAATAACAATAATCTGTGCATATCTCCGTACACCGCTCAGTAATCTTTGGAAGACCGTCGTATTTTGTTGTATCCTCACCTTTCTTTTCCACGCTTCATTTCATGGTTCTACCGTACTTGCCGGCGAACGCACCGTCATTGTGATTCAAAGCCAGCCGATTGCTGCCTATGGCGAGGCAATTAAGGGATTTGAGGAAGCATGCAAGAGAAACAACATTTCACTAGCTAAAATTTATGACCTGAAGGGAGACATAGATGAAGGGAAAAGGGTCATAAAAAATATTAAGGACAATAAACTCAGACCAGGCCTTATCTTAGCCGTGGGTGTACTTGCTGCGACCCTCGCAAAAGACCAATTCACCGATATTCCCATTATCTTTTGCATGGTGATTAATCACGAGCGTTTCAACTTAGAGGGGGCAAATATGACGGGTATTTCTTCAGAGGCTTCAATAGGGGACCAGTTTGGTGTTCTCAAAACGCTTCTTGGTGCAGGTAAGAATGTCGGAGTTATTTATGATCCAAAAGAAACCGGAAGCATTATCTCTGAAGCTGTCCCCATTGCGGGAAAATCCGGTTTCGATCTCATCAAAACAGAGGTTACATCTGGAGACGAAGTCGCGTCTGCATTGAAGAATATGGTCGATAAAATCGATGCCTTATGGATAGTACCTGATAGTACGGTAGTAACGAAAGGGTTACTGGAAACGATCCTTAATCCGGCACTGAAACACCGCCTGCCGGTATTTTGTACTTCAAGTGCAATAGTGAAGGCGGGGGCGTTGGTTTCCATATCGCCAGATTATAGGCAGACGGGTATTCAGGCAGCGCAGCTTGCCCAGACGTTGTTAAACAGTCCAACGGTTATTTCGTAGGGTGTCAAGCAGCCGGACAAATTGAAGGTAACGTTAAATACCCAGACGGCTGGGATTGTCAGGGTGGATATTTCCCCCCTTCGATCCCGACCCGATGTAGTTTCCTATCCGTAAAGATTGGAATCATTATGATCAGTATTCGCACAAGGCTTATTGTTTTAATATGTCTGTTGATAGCCACTATCGACATACTGAGCTGCCTATTTTTTTTCATCCATACGAAAAATGCACAGGAGGCGGTGTTCAGGAAATTAGGTATATCTCTTGCCACGATGCTTGCACAGGACAACGAGGTTGAGCTTGCTTTAGATCATGCACAGCCAGCATTTTTGAGAACTCCTATTAAAAGGGTACAGGCATTTGACAGAGACAAGGAAATAGGGTACTGGCGAATAGCAAATACTCAGGCGGTTATGGTTGAAGAAAAGGCCAGTTGGTGCACCATTCAATTGAATGAAATTTATGCCAGAGATAACTCCAAAAGTTCGGATACACCAGTTATCAATCGCATAATTTCTTCTTCAGGGGAGGTATTTTATGATTTTTCGGTGCCAGTCTTTGAGAAACGTACTTTTTCAGAGGAGGCATTTGCCACGCAGATTTTAGGTGAAAACAAGATTCTTGCAGAAACACAGCACAATATCCTGGGATTTGTACAAATTGGCTTGTCCACACGGAAATTAAGCGAGAAGATTCGTGAGGTCATATTATACGGCATTATCCCGCTGGGTTTCGGTATTATTGCGGGGGGCGCGTTCATCACCTTCATTCTTACCAGACACATAGTTTCGCCGCTCAAGCAGTTGGCAAATATTACCCTGGATATTGCCGGGGGGAATCTCAGCCGTACCGTAGACATTCGTTCCAGAGACGAAATTGGGCAGTTATCCATGAATTTCAACCAGATGATGAAGTCACTGGAGAAGTCGTATGCAGACCTGAAGCTGGAAATCGTCGGGCATAAACATACGGAGGGGTTATTACAGTATCGGTTAAAAATTGAAGAGTTGATAGCAACTATATCAGCGAATTTCATTAATCTTGCACCGCAGGAGGTTGATGCAGGGATAAACCGTGCACTGAAGATAATTGGTGAGTTTGGCGGGGTTGATCGCAGTTATGTGTTTCAGTATAGCGACACGGAAAGGAAGAAGCTGGATAATACGCATGAGTGGTGTGCGGAGGGGATTGAGCCGCAGATTGAAAAGCTCAAAGGACTGCCTGTGAATCATTTCCCGTGGGGGATGGAAAAACTGGAGCGATTCGAAAGCCTCCATGTTCCACGAGTGGCGGACATGCCGGAGAGTGCAAATGCAGAAAAAGAACTCCAGGAATCACAGTCCGTGCAGTCGTTTGTGATCGTTCCCATGGTGTACGGTGGGGAACTGGTAGGACTTTTGGGGTTTGATTCGGTACATTCGGAAAAGACATGGACAGAAGAAGACATTACACTCCTCAAAATGGTAGGGGAAATTTTTGTGAATGCCTTAGAGCATAAACGGGCGTGGGAAATGTTACAAAAAGCGCACGATGGGTTAGAAATACGTGTTGAAGAGCGAACGATAGAACTTTTAAAATCCAATGAACTTCTAAAAGAGGAAATCGATGAACACAAAAAAGCAAAGGCGGAGTTAAGGAAGTATGAAATATTAATTTCCGAAATAACAGATCTTCCATACATTTGTGATACACAAGGAAACATATTATTTGTAAACCATATGTTCGAGAAACTAACAGGTCGCAGGAAGGAAGAATTCATTGGAAAATCATTTACTCATCTTTTCGACGAAGAAAATTTGAAAATAGCAACGGATGTATACGCAAGGACTTTAAAAGGAGAAAGTCCTCTCTATGAACTTTATTTTAAGGGTACAGGAATACTATGCGAATATAAAAATCATCCCTTACGGGACGAGGCTGGAAACATCATTGGTGTTATTGGCACTGCGCGAGATATTACAGAAAGAAAACGAATGGAAGAGATGTTACGAAAAACGAATCAAACCCTTCGTGCTTTGGTTCTCGCATCTCCATTAGCTATAACTGTTTTTGATTCACGCGGGAACGTGAAGATGTGGAATCCTTCTGCCGAGCATATTTTTGGCTGGGCTGAAGAAGAGGTACTCGGTCAGTTTCTGCCTATTATACCCGAAGGCGAACAAGATAAATTTCGCTCATTGCTTGATCGAGTGTTGAGGGGAGAGTCGTTTATGGGTCGAGAGGTATTGGGAAAGAAGCGAGACAGTTCACCAGTAGATATAAGTATTTCAACGGCGCCACTGTGCGATACCAAAGGCGAGGTTGTTGGTGTTGTCGGTATTATAGCAGATATTACAGAACGTAAACGAATGATTGATGCGTTGCGTCAGGCAAAGGAGTATGCTGAAAATCTTATTGAAACAGCAAATGTAATGGTAGTAGGACTGGATAGCGCTGGGAATGTTCAAGTATTTAATAAGACAGCTGAAGAAATCACCGGATACGAGAAAACAGAAATATTGGGGAGAAATTGGTTTGAAGCAATTGTGCCGAAAAACCTGTTCCCTTATGTCTGGCAAGAATTTCATAATTGGCAAATAAAAGGACAATTACAAAATACATACGAAAATCCTATTATCACGAAATCAGGGAAAAAAAGGTATATATCGTGGCAAAACACAGAGGTGCGAGATCAAGGGAGAATTGTTGGAATAATTTCCTTTGGAAACGATATTACTGAACAAAGGCGAAAGAAGGCGCTGGTAGAGCGATTACGTTTAATGTCGTTTGTAAAAGACATAGGTATTGCTGTCAATGAAGGTAATACTATACACGAAATCCTCCAACAATGTACCAAGGCCATTGTCCATAATCTTGATGCTGCGTTTGCACGCATCTGGACGCTCAATGAGAAAGAGAATGTCCTGGAACTTCAAGCTAGCGCTGGAATGCATACCCACACCGACGATTCATATAGCCGTGTACCGGTTGGCAAATTTAAAATCGGGTTTATTGCTCAAGAGCGCATACCATACCTGACGGATAATTTCATCAATGATCCAAACATTAGTGATAAGGACTGGGCGAAACGGGAAGGTATAAGTGCCTTTGCCGGTTATCCATTGATTGTAAAAGAACATTTAGTAGGCGTTGTTGCAATGTTTTCGCGCAAACCGCTCACGGAGTTTACCATGAGGGCGTTGGCATCTGCAGCAGACATAGTTGCGTTGGGAATCGATCGCAAGTGTGCAGAAGTGGCGCTCCGCGTGAGCGAGAACAGATACAGAAGGCTTCTTGAGAATCTCCCACAGAGAATATTTCATAAGGATAGAAGCTCAATTTATGTGTCCTGTAACGAAAATTATGCACGGGATTTAAAAATCAGACCCGAAGAAATCTTTGAGAAGACGGATTATGACTTTTATCCTGAAGCATTAGCCAATAAATATAGGTCTGATGATAAAAGAGTCATGGAGTCAGGGAAAACAGAAGATATAGAAGAGAAATATATCAAAGACGGCAGAGAGTTTATTATACATACTGTCAAAACACCACTAAAAGATGAAGAGGGTAATATAATTGGTATATTAGGTATTTTCTGGGACATTACAGAAAAAATAACCCTGCAGGTTGAGGCTATTCGGAGCAGACAGCTTGTATCGTTAGGTGAAATGGCGGCAGGTGTAGCACACGAAATTAATAATCCTATTACGGGAATTATCAACTACTCCCAGATAATAGCCAACAAGAGCGTCAAAGGGAGCAGAGAAAACGACCTTGCCAAACGAATTATGAAAGAAGGAGAAAGGATTACTGTCATAGTCAGAAGCTTGCTATCCTTTGCCAGGGCAGATGACAGAAAAGAGAAAAAAAGCCCTGTTTCCATCCATGAAATTTTATCCGACACACTCACTCTGACAGAGGCACAGATACGAAAAGATGGTATCATATTAAAATTGAATGTCCCACCTGAACTACCAAAAATAATTGCAAACCCTCATCAGATTCAACAGGTATTTTTGAATATTGTGAGCAATGCACGGTATGCCTTGAATCAAAAGTACCGGGAATCCTATGATAACAAGATTCTTGAGATTTTTGGTGAAAAAATAGTACTTGATAATTGGACCTATGTGAGGGTTATATTTTATGATCATGGGATTGGTATACCTGCTGATATAATGAATAAAATAATGAACCCATTTTTTACTACAAAACCCGCCGGCAAGGGGACCGGTCTGGGCTTAAGCATCAGCCACGGTATTATAAGTGAACATGATGGTAAACTTATTATTGATAGTACTGAGGGAGAGTTCACAAAAGTTGCAGTCATTCTCCCTGCAAGGATACAATCTTAATATGATTCGAAAAACACAAAATTAGTGCACACTGAAAATGGAGTTTAACTTTAAAAGAGTTATCTGGCAATATTATTTGGTATAAAATTTGATAATGTATTTCAATCAGATACAAAGTTTCCCCGCTAGCAAGAGGTACATCCCCCAACCCCTCTTTATAAACTAAACATGTTCCACATTTTATACTGGACAAATGAAGATTGATGTAATAAAATAGTGGGCATGAAACAAAACAAGGATAATTTCACAGACGGAAA
>Ga0209323_10000785_pt1 | contig 20719 bp, 20 predicted proteins | sample Rifsed19ft2_FD_184014 | JGI IMG/M metagenome (GOLD analysis project Ga0209323, IMG submission 184014) | Soil microbial communities from Rifle, Colorado, USA - sediment 19ft 2 (version 2) | ecosystem: Environmental > Terrestrial > Deep subsurface > Rock core/Sediment | place: Rifle, Colorado...
TACTTAGGTAGAGAAATTACTGAAGAGAGAAAAATTAGACTTTTGTTTCAAAAATTCAGACAACTGAAGGTATTTAAATGCGCCTGTGAAAAAGTCGGCTTGCGGAGTTTTGTAATTCAAAGAAACAAAGAAAAGTGGCGCGCCAGTTTTCAACTGGCACGAAATTCGGAGGTGAAAAAGGAAAGGTTCAAAAACCCGCCCGCATTCCAGTATGAGAGAAATAGTTCTCTTGTATTAGAGTGAGAGGCGAGGTTTAGCATTTCATTCCCCAGAAAAATAGTTTGCCCCGCCGAGTCCGCTTTAGTAGTTTTAATCATTTGGATTCTGCTCGAAATAGTTTCGAACTTTGTCCAACAAACACCGCCTTCGGTGTAACGCAGTACGCCAACAACCCTTCCATAAAATTAAATATTTTTCTTGACCGTTTTAATTGATTTTTTTACCGTCTTGCGCGCCTTTTGAGAAATGCCTTTCCAATCATGTTTCAGCTTCTGAGCGAAAACTTTGATCTCTTTTTCATGAGCTGCGTATTGCTTGGCATAATTTTGGGAGATGGCATCCACCGCTTTGTTGTATAAAGGAACAGTAACCTCTTTTACTTTCTTGATCTCGCTTTGCGCTTCTTTCTTCATTTTTGAAAAGAGCGCCAAGGCTTTTTTTTGATGCGCTTTGCTGTTCGGACCTAAGAGATAATACACGCCCGCGCCAATTGTCGCTACCCCCGCCCCGATTGCTACTTTTTTACCAACAGACATTTTTTTATTTTTTTTCATATTTATTTATTTTTATTCTTCTTACTTTTAAAAAATTTTATAAGAAACTGAAACAAACTGCTTTCTCTCACTTCTTCCAGCATCTCTTTTGTCGTATCACCAATACTATTTATGTCTCCTTCCACTTTGTTAATAATTCGTGAAAAAGTGCGACTTATGCGGATAAGATAAACTAAAAATACAGCGATTAAAATCCACAAAGTGACAAATCCGACTGAAGATATAAAAAAGAAAACTTGTGTTTGATCGATTGCGTCCATGCTTTAATTATAGCATATCTCCCATATTTAGTTATATAATTCATACATGCAATTACAGGACAAGCTGGAAACAAAATTTCGACTGAACCCAAATCAGAAGCGAGCCTTGAACAGACTCAAGCTCTTCTCGGTGGCAGATTTGCTTTTTCATTTTCCCGTTAGGTATTCGCATATCAGTGAAATCAAGCCTATCAATCAATTGGTAACAGGAGAGTTTGCGACCGTCTATGGAAGATTTTGGAGTCCGGATATAAAAATAGGATATAAAAGCAAAGTTCTGAGAGCCGAAGGAGAAGTTATGGATGAGACTGGAAAAATAAAAGTTGTCTGGTTCAATCAGGCCTATGTGGCTAAGATGATCCGTTCCGGGCAGTTTGTGGAATTTACAGGCAAAGTGGTGGAAGGCAAAAGAGGCAAATACTTAGCCAATCCGGAATTTAAAAAAGTTGACTCAATGCCCATAGATATACACAATTCTTTGTTTAATTTTGAAAAGAAAAAACAAAGCGAGGTATTTGGTTTTCCAGTATATGTTGAAACTCGCGGTATAACTTCCAAGTGGTTCTATCACATTATCTTAAAAATTATAAAAGATAAAACACTGGATAACCCAATAGATTACATACCAAAAAAAATACTAGAAAAATACCACCTCCCTTCTTTAAAAACAGCCTTAGTTTGGATACATTCGCCAAAGAATGCAAAAGACGCGGAGAGTGCCCGCAAAAGATTCGCCTTCGAGGAAGTTTTCTGCATTCAGCTCGAGCGCCAACATGACAAATTTGAATACCGGAAAAATAAATCTTTTCAGATAAAAGAAATCGGGAAAGAAGCAGAAAAATTTATCGGACGCTTTCCCTTCGAACTCACCAATTCGCAAAAAAAATCTATTGAAACCGTATTAACCGATATGGCCAAAAACTTTCCCATGTCTCGCTTGCTCGAAGGTGATGTGGGGTCGGGAAAAACTGCGGTGGCTGCTACTGCAAGCTATGTAACGGTAATGCAAAGGCCAAATGGGCAAAATTTTGGCAATTTACAGGTCGCATATATGGCTCCCACTGAAATTCTGGCAACCCAGCATTTTGAATCTTTTATTCAGTATTTTTCACCCCGCCCCGAAACGGGCGGGGCAAGCATTCCCATTAATATTGGTCTAATTACCGGCAGTGGCTGTCGAAAATTTCCCTCCAAATTAAATCCTGAGGGGTGGACCACTATCTCGCGTACGCAACTTTTGAAATGGGTAGCCAATGGAGAAATCCCAATTCTGATCGGCACCCATGCTCTGATTCAAAAAACGGTGAAATTTAAAAATTTGGCACTAGTAGTGATCGATGAACAGCATCGCTTCGGCACAGCGCAAAGAAGAAAGCTTGTTCGAAAAGACAATATCGCTCCGCATTTACTCTCTATGACTGCCACTCCGATCCCCCGCACCCTCGCCCTCACCATCTATGGCGACCTTGATCTCTCCCTCCTAGACGAGATGCCACACGGCAGAAAAGAAATAATTACCGAAATCATAACACCAGATAAGCGCGGAGAAACTTACGAAAAAATCCGCGAAGAATTAAAAAAAGGGCGACAGCTGTATGTAATCTGCCCGAGAATATTTGAACCAGAAGAAGCGGAGGCAGAATTTTCTTTGCAGGGTCTCTCGCAGGACGACGGCCCGAGAGGGAGCGCTCGGCGAGCACGCCGAGACAGCGACCCTGGAAAGAAAGATTCTGCTGTAGCGAAACTTGAAATGAAAGCAGTCACCACCGAAGCCAAGCGTTTAAAAAAAGAAATTTTTCCTGAATACGAAATAGACATACTGCACAGTAAAATGAGCAAGGGGAAAAAAGAGGGGGTAATGCAAGAATTTACCGGCAATAAAATAAATATTCTATGCGCCACTTCAGTAGTGGAAGTAGGCGTAAACGTCCCCAACGCCACAGTCATAATCATAGAGGGCGCAGAGAGATTTGGGCTAGCACAATTGCATCAACTCCGCGGGCGGGTGATTCGAAGCACGCATCAAGCCTATTGCTATATTTTTGCCTCCGACTCCGCTAAAGCTTCGCCGTACAAGGGAAGCAAAAGTAAAACCCTTGCAAGACTGAAAGCTTTAATCACCGCCAAAAATGGTTTTGAATTGGCCGAATTAGACCTGACCCTCCGCGGCGCGGGCGAACTCGGAGGCACCAAACAATGGGGCATCACCGACCTCGGCATGGAAGCGATAAAAAATATAAAAATGGTGGAAGCCGCTCGCGCCGAAGCCATTCGCCTAATCGAAGAAGACCCGGAACTTGCAAAGTATCCGCTACTTAAAGCTAAAGTAAAAAGTAAAGCGGGAGAATTTCATTTCGAGTAACTAGCTACAAATTTAATTTTCCCAAAATATTTTTCTTGCTAGCATATCCTGGCTAATTACTTCTACAAATCTTCGCATAATTGGAAAATGTTCAGTCGCTCTAAATTTTTTATCAAAATCTTTTCCATACGAATGTTTAAGCCTTTTTAACGAGCGTTCACTCACAGGATCCAATAACTCAAAAAGGGGTTCGATTTTATCCAGAGCGCAGATAAACTGCGCTTCTTTGCTTCTTCGTTCCAGGTAATCTTTCCAGTTATCTTTGGCTATTTTTCGCAAGAAAACTGGAAGAGAATTGAATATTATTTTGGCATCTTTCCGTTCTTGGGCTTCATGCTCCTTGGTTTTTAAATGATACGGTATATCTCCATGCAACATTTCTCCAAAATCATGAAAGGTAATAATCTGATGTATGCGTTCCATGTCAAGTTTATAATCCGGGTCTTCCAGTGGTTGGAAATACAAGGCAAGATAATGAAGAGCAAAAAGATGTTCAGCCACTGATTCACTATGCACTGAAAAATCACGCTTGGTAAAATAACGCAGTGTGCGTTTCAACTGGTAGGCTACCCGAAGCGCTTTCGTTTCTTTCATCACATATTTATCTGACCACTTTGCTAACTTTTTTTTGCTCATATTGTCCGCCCTCTAGGATTCGCGCCTAGGACCCCCGAGGTATAAGCTCGGTGCTCTAACTAACTGAGCTAAGGGCGGATATACTTATACAATAAATATAGCAAAATAAGAGCAAAACGCAATTTTAGATTTCTTTTTTCCGCAAAGCCACAATCGCTTTTTTATGGTGTTATAGATAAGCTGAGCATTAGATTTGGGTCTCAGTTGGAGCTATGATTTCTTTCTTTTTTAAAAGTATCCCGTGCGCAGTCAGTATTTTTTCATATTCTTCCTGTTCGAGAGTTTCAACTTCAATAAGCTTATGCGCAATAGCATCAAACGCTTTTCTGTTCTCAGTCAAAACTTTTTCCGCCGATTTTAACCCATCGCTCACTATGCGGGAAACCTCGGCGTCCACTTTAGTCGAAACTGTCTCTGAAAATTCTTTTTCTACCATCTCCCCATATTGCGGCCGGCCGCCTGCACCGACGAGCGCGATTGGTCCGATGACATCCGACATGCCGAAACGAGTGACCATGGCTCGCGCCAAATTCGTCGCCACTTGCAAGTCCGAGGACGGTCCAGTGGTAACATCTCCAAAGATCATCTGCTCGGCGACATACCCGCCCAAAGACATCGCGATGTCATCAATAAATTCTTTCTTGGACTGCAGGCGCCGCTCTTCGAGCGGCAGTTTCAAAGTGTATCCTCCAGCGTTGCCGCGGGCGATAATCGAAACTTTATGCACCGGATCGGCATAAGGCAAGACTGAAGCCACTAAGGCGTGTCCGGCTTCATGATAAGCGGTAATTTCTTTTTCTTTTTTGGAAAGAAGATGACTCTTGCGTTCTGGTCCAAGCATGACTTTCTCGATCGCCCGGATCAGGTCAAATTGGAAAACTTTTTTGCGATTTTCCCGAGCCGCCAATATGGCGCCTTCATTCATGAGTGAATAGAGGTCAGCGCCGGAGAAACCCGGAGTGCGTTCGGCAATTAATTTTAAATTGATATCCTCAGCCAAAGGTTTTTTCCCGGCATGAATCTGTAATATTTCTTCGCGATCGGCGCGGTCCGGCAAATCCAGCATTACTTTCCGGTCAAAACGGCCCGGGCGAATAAGCGCCGGGTCGAGCACATCCGGACGATTAGTCGCCGCCATCACGATCACTTTATCGTTTGGCTCAAAGCCATCCATCTCCACTAATATTTGATTCAGAGTTTGCTCGCGTTCGTCATTGCCCCCGCCAAATCCCCCGCCACGGGTGCGCCCGATGGCATCAATTTCGTCCACGAAGATTATGGCCGGAGCAGATTTTTTAGCCATTTTGAAAAGGTCTCTAACTCTGGAAGCTCCAACGCCCACAAACATTTCCACAAACTCGCTTCCGGACAAGTGGAAAAACGGCACCCCCGCTTCCCCAGCTACGGCCCTCGCGAGCAAAGTATTGTGATTGATGAATCCATTAGCCAAAAAGTTATGAGTTACAGGAACAGTGAGGTCATACACAACTGCCCTGCTTTTTTTGATTTCACTAATTTTAGTAAAGAAAAACTTTCCTGAAGATAAATTCTTCAAATGAGCTATCTCTGGCATGCGAACAAGGTTTGGAGAAAGCCCCAAAATTCCATTAATAAAAGAATTCATGCCATTTTGTGATGGTGTTCTTTCGCCCGAAATGTATCTGACTGTATTTTTATACAGCGACTGACTATAGAATTCTCGATTAAGGGTTCTATTTGTCGACATCACAGCTTCTTTCCATACTTTATGCACCAAAACCCCTTGAAGTGGAATAAGGTTGATATTTGTGTTTTTCTGTCTTACACAAACAGCGGATAATCGAACTTTTTTTCTTTCTACTCTGAAACCAATCTGTTCTTGAAACTTCTCCACAAAATCACCATAAATAACAATATATGATTGGAGTTGGTTATTATATTTTTTTCTTCGTTCATAACTTCTCACTACTATGCCAAGATTAAGAAGCATTACTTGAACTTGATCGACTAAAATTTTACTAGAACTTGAAAATGTTACACTGCCGCTCTTTTCTACGCATCCATCAGTATCAAACAGTCCCTGTAAAAACTGGCAAACATATTCTTTTGGAGCAAATCGTACCCACTCTGGAATTTCTTTATGTCGCGCATATGTTTCTTTAAGCCCCCACGAAAGTATTCTTGCTTTAGCTTCAACATTTTTTAATTCGTAATCATATGGGCGTGAGGAATTTTTAGAAAATTCAGAATTAAAAGTTGTTTTTGCCACTTTTTGCATATGTGTAAGAATTTCTGGGTCGGCAGTGGAAAATATTATTCTATCTTTTACTGTCAAACAGCCATCACCTGTAAGAATACCGAGAAAGTATGCCACATCTGGACTTAGAATTTTTGTGTACGATCCAAAAATTTGCGTATTAGAACCAACCACAAGCCATTCATCCTGACTTATATCAATGAGTCTTTTGAAAATAAAATGACCAGTATCTTTGTCTAATGCAATTACAGGATGCTCTGGGGTGCCTTCGATTGTCAGTCCAGAATCTGTAACCATAGATAGAGTTTCTTGCTCACCTAAATGATACCAGTGTGAGGCAAGGGATGATTTTAATAATCCTGTCTTGGCATCTAATGTAACAATGCCAAGTCCATCAACAGTGTTATCGCCATTAACCGAAAAATATTTAGGCACATCTTCGATTGCTACCAATCCTTTTGACGTATGTAAAAGAGTATCGCCAGTCACACATTTCCCTGTCCCTGGTGCGCCGGTCAAAATTACGCCTTTCGGAATTCGCGCTCCAATATCCAAGAACTTCTTTGGGCTTTTCAAAAAATCCACAATTTCTTTTAATTCTTCCTTGGCCTCCTTGCACCCGGCCACATCTTTAAAAGTCACGCGATTGTTTTTGTCATTCGGATCGGTGATACGCGCCTTGGATTGACCGAAAGAAAGCGCTTGCATTCCCGCGCCGCGCACTTGCCGAGAGATATACCAGAAAAAAAGCAAAATAAAAACTATAGGCAGAAGGAAGGGCAGGATATTAAAAATCACAAACACAAATCCACTTTCGTCTTTTATTTCTATTTCGGTCTTCGCGAGCGCTTCCTTGGTCACCCCGTAATTAAAAAGGGTTTGCGATAGAGCCGAGCCGGTTTCTTTTTTAGATTTTTTAATTTCGTCATTTTGATAAGTAATCGTCAGCTTCTCGCCTTCAACTAAAATCTTTTTTACTTCCCCCATCGAAACGCTTTTAGCTAAGTCCGAAATCGGAATCTCCGACATAACCGGAGCATTGTCCGACACGGCCAAATACACCGCCGTGATCAGCATAAAAATAAACATCGTGCCGGCAATACTGCCAGAGAGATTGCTTCCGTTTTTCCCCTTCTTACCCTTATTCGGGCTTGTTTTCTTGTTTAGAAAATTAAGATTCATCTAAAGATATTATCATAAAAAATGAAAAAATCCAAGAATAAAAAAATTATGCTAAGATGAAATTATGTCTCATTACGCGGAAAACCGCAAAGCGAGGTTTAATTATGAAATCCTAGAAAAATACGAGGCGGGTATTGAGCTCTTGGGCTCGGAGGTGAAGTCCGTGCGCGGAGGACAGATGTCGCTCGAAGGGGCATTTGTGATTGTGCGCGGAGGAGAGGTGTATTTAATCAACACCAATATTCCGCCTTACCAAGCCAAAAATTCGCCGAAGGATTATGATCAGTTAAGAAACAGAAAACTTTTACTTACTAAAAAAGAAATAGCCGAACTCGCGGGCAATGAAAAGAATAAAAGCTTGACTATTGTGCCTATTTCGGTGTATAATAAAGGTAGAAAAATCAAAGTAGAAATTGCTTTGGTAAAAGGCAAAAAAAAGTTTGATAAGCGCGAGACTTTGAAAAAACGCGATACGGATAGAGAGATCAGACGGGAGTATCAAGAACGTTGACAATACAATCATGACTTATTTTGTTTATATATTATATAGTCAGAAAGATCATAAGCTTTATGTGGGTTGTACAAGTGACCTAGAGCAAAGACTAAAAGAACATAATTCTAGGAAAGTTACAGCAACAAAAAATAAAATACCTTTAGTTGTAATCCACTCTGAAAAGTTTGAGGATAAAACTAAAGCCTTCAATAGAGAAAGATTTTTGAAAAGCTTATGGTCAGGGAAGTTAAAAAAGAAAATTCTGAAAGAGTATGTAAGTAAAATAAGTCATGATTGATTCATGGTTAACCGACCAGCTATGCTGGGATAGGATCGCCCGAACTTTTTGCATAGCAAAAATTGTTTTATGGCTAAATCCGACAGTAGTCGGATCGCCCGAACTTTTTGCATAGCAAAAAGTTTTAGGGGGATGCAAGGCATAGACAGTAGGCCTTTTGTCATTGATGCATACCGAGCATGAACGTAACCTCGTAAAACTTCGTTCAATAGCTTAATTGCAAAATTAGCTTCCAAAGTGAGAGCAATTGTTTCTCCGTACTTTACGCCGAACCAGTTTGCTTTCGCTTCAGTTTCGGCTTACGCCTAACTGATGTCTCTCTTATAGACTTCCGATATATAAGGGGCTAAATTCGCCTTTGGCGGATCGCTTGAACATTTGTAAACAAATGTTTTAGGGGCACAATATTATCGGGATAAGGAAATACCTGTTCGAGTATTTCACGAAAACCTAGAACTCGATTAAAAAATATTTGGCTCGTTTAAGAATTTTTTAATTTAAACCAAAAAGCGAGCTATGTATGTAGATTTCTTTGCAAAAACCTTCTGCACACGAGTTCAATTCTCGTCATCTCCACCATTCGGGAAAGTTCGAAGAAAAAATGGTCGCACGCTCCCGCGCAATAGTGAGGAGTGGGTGGCTAAAATCCTCGCCCGCTTTGCGGGCGCAAGCGAATTCAGTGGGTGGGCAAAATGAGATTGAGACGGACTTTTCACGCAGTACAGAGTTCGTTCCAATTTTTTTGAAATAGTCTTTAATTTCAAAAAAATTGTCGCTTGAAGTTAATTGCGTGGCTTTTTTAATATCTAAAATCCATTCCCGCAAGGGTTCGACCCAATTCTTTCTCTCTGCTCGGGCAGACTTTAATTTTTCATTGAGCGAGACTTTTTCTTTCAAAAGCTCATTTTTCTTGGCGAGATAGTTTTCCTTCGGTATATCGCCGTCTGGATATAAATTCACGAGTTCACTGAGCTTTTGTTCTGTCTCTCGCTCATACTCTTTGAGTTGCACGAGCAGAGTTCCCGACGAAGATTTTTCATCTTTTTCCCACTCGTCCGTTTGCTTGGTCATCCAGTCTGTCCACTCGTCGGGAAGTGAGATTTTTTGAAGATGTTCCTTGAGTTGTAAGACGAGCCTGTCTTCTCGTAAATATTCTTGGCCATATTTTCCATTCTTTTTCGTACAGCGATAATAGCGATATTTAGTACCAAAGCGATTGGTACACCATTGCGCGGTAATCATACTCTCACATTCTCCACAGCGGAAAAGTCCTGTAAATGGAAAATGGTGTCTGACTTTTGTTTTGCGGGGCCTGCCTCGCTCGGTTAATCTTTTTTGCACAGCTTCAAATAAATCTCTGGAAAGAATTGGCACAAAGCTTCCGGGAAAATATTCGTCGTAATGTTTCGTTAGCCCCAGATATGATTTGTTCGATAACATACGATGCACGGAAGCTTTGCCAAGTGGCGTTCCTCTCCTTGTAGTTACACCATGCAAAGCAAAAAACTGTGCGATGGATTCCACGCCATGCGTGTCCTTCGCATATTCTTTAAATGCGCGAACAATGATTTTAGCTTTCACGGGGTCAGGATCGATATTTCTAGTTTTCACATTGTTCACGTATCCGAAGGGCGCATGCGTGAGCCATTCTCCGCGACGCAGTTTTTGCCGGATACCACGGCTAATATTTTGCGAAAGGTTGTCGGAATAATATTTGCTCTGTCCGAACGCCACTTGAAGCATAAACAGCCCTTGCGGGGTCGGTTCAAACCAAAATGTCGGAAAACGCAAAGAAATTATTTTGGTCGTGTCCACAGCGTAAATGATGCGCCCGCCGTCAATGGAATTGCGAGCGAGCCTGTCAGGATGCCAGGCTAAAATACCCGCTCCGTCCATTGACTCTATGCGGGACATCATTTCGCTGAACTTCTCACGACCCGGTTTCTTTGCGCTTTTTGACTCTGTAAATTCTTCAAGAATTTCAAGATTTTCTTTACGCGCGAATTCACGAAGCTCAAAAAGTTGAGCTTCGATAGACATAACTTGTTTGTCGTCATCCTCGGTACTTTTTCGCGCGTAAAGAAAATATTTTGGTTTAATCATTTTTTGTTTTTAGATTATTAAAAAAGAGTCCGTTTTCAATCTCATTTCTGCACCCACTGCCCACCCACCGAATTCGCTTGCGCTCGCAAAGCGGGCGAGGATTTTAGCCACCCACTCCTCACTCTTGCGCGGGAGCGCGCGACCATTTTTTCTGGGAACTTTCCCGAATGTGGAGTAATGCTATCCTTTGCGCGAACTTATTTCGAAAATCAAATGAACTAGTGCGCACGCTCCGCGTGCCTCAAAACTTGAAACTCATCACTACGTTCTACTAATGTGGTAACTCAATGAACTCCGCCACGACGAGATAAGTCTCGTCGTCTGCCCTCACCCCATCGCAATTCCATTCTATTTTAGTTTGGCGGGGGGAATTCTTTTTTTTGGTATGGGCGATGGGGTGAGGGTGGGCTCAAAAAAATACTAATAGACTTATAAGTCTATATAGATATATTCTACAATATTTGCTATTATCTATGCAACAGCGTAGCTGTGGATTATGACAAACATTTCAACAAAATTTGGTAAAAAGGTTAGAGAAATTCGCCTAAAAAAAGACATGTCCCAAGCAGACTTGGCAAAAATTCTTGATGTACATGTTACATACATTAGTGGGATAGAAAGAGGTTTAAGGAATATGTCACTCAAAAATATTGAAAAATTGGCAAAATCGTTGGAAGTCTCTATTGAGAAGTTGATTAAATAAAATTATGAAAAATACACCAAAAAAGAAAAAAATACTAGTTACAGGCGGTTGTGGTTTTATTGGTACTAATGCTTGTGTTTTTTATCTTAAGAAAGGTTACCAAGTAATTTCCATAGATAATTTAGATAGATCTGGCTCAAAATATAATCTAGCATTTTTAAAAAAAATTAACGGTAATTTTATTTTTGAAAATTGTGATATTATTAATTTTAATAAATTACTTAAAGTTTTTAGAAAATACCAACCTGATTTGATCTTACATTTAGCTGGACAAACTACAGTAGTTGATTCAATAAAAGATCCAAGAAAAGATTTTTCAGTTAATGCACTAGGAACATTTAATGTGCTAGAAGCAATGAGAAAAATTACACCACTAGCTTCTTTGATTTATGCAAGCACTAATAAAGTAATGGGTAATTTGGATTATTTACCGATTATAGAAAAACGCGAACGTTATGTATTTAAAAATATTAAAGGCATTTCAGAGAAACACCAATTAAATTTTCATAGCCCATATGGTTGTTCAAAAGGATGTGGTGATCAGTATGTAACCGATTATGCTAAAGTTTTTAATTTAAATACAATCGTTTTTAGACAATCCTGTATTTATGGTCCCAATCAATTTGGTATGGAAGAACAGGGGTGGTTGGCGTGGTTTATTATTTCCTTAGTTTTTAATAAACGAATTACAATCTTTGGCAATGGTAAGCAAGTGCGAGATGTATTGTACGTGGATGATTTAATTAATGCTTATGACCTAGCTTTTACAAATATAGACAAAACAAAAGGAAAAGTTTACAACATAGGCGGAGGAATAAAATTCAATTTATCACTTTTGGAATCTTTTAAAATTATTGAAAAAACAGTAGGTAAGAAATTAGATTTTATTTTAAGTTCATGGAGACCTGCTGACCAGAAAGTTTATATTTCTGATATCGTTTTGGCAAAAAAAGATTTTGGTTGGTATCCAAAGATTTATCCTAAGGATGGACTAAAAAAACTTTATAAATGGGTAAAAGAAAATAAAAGTGTTTTTAATAAAGTTAATATTAAATAATATGACTTCTAGTAAAAAAATAAAAATTTGTATTTTCGCCCATAGTTTTCCGCCTATCATTGGTGGTGCTCAAACTTATCAATATAACTTAGCGACTGGATTAGGTAAGTTAGGGCATGAAGTTTTAGTTTTAACAGGAGAGATTCCTGACTCTTTAAAACCAAAAATTATAGACTACCAGTCATCTTATTTTAAGGTTGTAAGAGTACCTCTTTTCCGAGAAGCAGTAAAAATGAAAGCTCCTTTCAGAGACTTATTAATGGAATCGTTTACAATTTTAAAAAAATTTGATCCCGATATTATTTATTCGAATGGTTATATTCCCTGTCTATTGATTTCTATGATTAAAGATGGCTTACGAGCCAAGCACATTTTTAGCTACCACTCTACCCCAGAATTAGATGTAAATAAACTTGTCGGTATTTGGTCAGGGAATTTAGATTTTGAACTATCAATAGCAAGATTTATTTTTAAAAAAGGATCTTTTAATGCTTATTTGGCTTGCAGTAATAACTATTTAAATACAGTAAAAAAGAATTTAAATTCAAAAGTAAAAAATGCTCATCGAATATACTATGGTGTCGATATGGAAAAATTTTCTTTTAAACTAAAAGTAAATCGAGAAGAGTATGGTTTTAGCGATAGGGACTTTATTGTACTCTGCCCTGTTAGATTGATTGAAAGAAAAGGAATTTTAGATATTTTAAAAGCTATCTATCTACTAAAGAAAAAGATTCCAAATATAAAACTTTTAATACCGACGAGTAAGCTTTCTACAAATGATAAATTTAGTCAATTAGTTTTAGGAATAATTAAAAAATTAAAAATAGAAAATAATGTAATAATAAAAGCTGATGTATTTGCTATCGAAGATATGCCAAAGGTCTATGCCCTTTCAGATATGATGGTGTTGCCCTCATACTCTGAAGGATTGGGCATAGTTTTATTGGAAGCAATGGCTATGAAAAAACCAGTTTTGGCTACAGATATTCCTGGAGTTAATGAAGTGGTAAGACACAATAAAACAGGACTATTAGTACCCATTAAAAGTTCTGAAAAACTTGCTTCGTCCATTAAATTACTTTACGAAAATAAAGAATTGAAAGACCGGTTAGTACAAAATGCATATGCTATGATTGGAAAGGAGTTTGAATTAAATAAACAGGTGAAGAAAGTTGAAGAACTTTTCAAAAAAGTATATGGAAAAAATTAACTATAAATTAGCTAATAAGATTAAGAAACATATAAGGAATAGTGAACACCCACTCATTATTGTTATTTCTGGTGTTAATGGAGCTGGAAAAACCACACTAGCTTTTCATTTATCAAATATTCTAGAAATAAAGCAACGTGTCAGTTTAGGTTCAATCGTTAAAACATTAATTGTTATGAATCCTAAAAATAAAGTTATTTCTAAGATGAATAATTACTTTTACCCTCTTAGTGAAGTTGATATACAAAAACAAGCTTTGATTATAAGTAAGGCGACTAACTCAATGATTAGAAAATATTATGTGGGTGGAGTTTCCTGTATTATTGAGGGAGTCCAACTCCTAACTCGTTACTTAGATAAACGATGTATTCAATTTCACATAAAAATCACAGACTCAAAAAAGTATAATAAACAATTAAGAAATAGTGATACAAGAAATCCGCGCCACCTTTCTGAAAAAGTATTTGGGAATTTACTGAAAGTTAATGATATTTTAAATAGTGAAATGAATCTACCGAGTGTTCATATTTTAGAAAACTCTAAGTCACTAACTGAAAACATAAATGAAGTATTAAGAAAATTAATTATTAATTTAAATATAAAATAAAAAATTATGCCTATTGATTTCAATGAATTAAAACAATTATCAAAAGAAGCGAGAGATATCTCAAATACACTTAGAAAAGAACTTGGAGAAATGCCTCATAAAATAGAGGGTAATTTCATAGCATTCTTTGGTCGCCAATTTAATCCCGATTATAAATGGAATTGTGCTTTGAAGCCATTGTGGTCTGGTTTTTATATTAAATATAATGATTTAGAAATGATGGTTGATCCTGGAATCAATATACTAGAAAGAGCAGAGAGGGTCGGTGTAAATTTAGCTCTCACTAACACCCTGTTTATTTCTCATGGACATATTGATCATGGTCACGATGCTAATGTAGTCGCTGAAATGGTTGCTTATAGAGAAAATTCTGTGTTACATATTTTAATGTCAGAGCGTACTCAAGAAGAGAAAGTCATGAGTCATTTTCACTCTCAATCTCAAGACGGGACAGAACTGGTTTTGATTGATAAAATGGAGGAGGTTGATTTAGGTAATAATATAAAATTAAAGCCAATAAAAGTTATGCATACCATTAGTGGGTCTTTTGGTTTTGTTCTGGATTTGAATGGATTGAAAATTGGATATACAGGAGACACTGGTTTTAATACAACATATAAAACTACTGATGGTAAAGAACTTTCTGCCTCAGAAAAAATTCCAGATAAAAAAGAAATAGAAGAACCCGGAGCTTTTAATGAAAAGCTAAAAAAAGTTTTTAGCGAAGTTGATTTATTAGTTTTTAATTTGCATGATGTAGAGTTTAGAAAACACACTAAGCATAACTTATACCATTCAACTGTTTCTGATGCTATTGAAGTCTTAAAAAAATCAAAAGTGAAACTTTGTATTTTCGATCATTTTAACCCACACGGGGGAGGTCTAGGGGTAGAGTATCCCAAAAAAGTGAATCAGTATATTAAAGAATCAACTGGTAAAGAAACCACACTTGTAGCTTTGAATGGAAATGTTTTTGATTTAAATAATATTTAATTATGCCTAACGAAACACCTAAATTTTTTGTCGATAAAGTTCGAGAACAAAAAGAAGATGACCCTCGTCCTTATGATGCTTTGATTCATATAGAAAAAGATGCAGAACGAGTTGGTTTTGTACAGGACAATTTTGTTTGCGAGGTGGTTGATGAAAAAGGAAGAGAATCGACAATAAGAATTCCTACAGCTATAACTTATTTTAAGGGAAAAGATGATCAACAATGGCACAAAAAATTATATGGGTATCATGAAGGTATTCAAGACGCTTTAGATTCAAAAGAAATGAATTATTATGTAGTTTATGATCCAACGTCTGGGTTAAGTTTTTTAGCTATGCCACTTGATGATAATACTAAAATAACGCGTGGCAAAGACAATCTTGACTCATTTTTACGTCAAGGTCGTGCAGAGGATACAGAATCTTTAATTAAATTAATATCTGAATTCAAAGATGTTAATTTTGGTTTATTTGGTTCACGTCCATTTTTGGATTCAATTGCCACGAAAATATCAGATATAGATTTAGTTGTTTATGGACCGAAAGATTTAGAAAGGATAGTTTCCGCCATAGAAGAAAATGAAGATTTATGTAAAAAAATAGGATTGACGGGCAGGCCTTCTAGTACCATAGAAAAGTATATACCATATTATATGAAAAAATTTAATATTACTGAGACTGAGGCAAGGATTATAACATTAAGAAAAAGACGCTACATACTAGAACCAAATATTAAGATTTCATTCAACTGTGCCTTGTCAGACAAAGAATTAGAAAGAAAAATTCCCTTAGTTATTGGTTCAAAAAAGATTCACGATATTACGATTGAAGCTTCAGCATTAGATACTTCTATGTCTTCTGCGTTGCCGAGAGTTTTTTCGGTAGAAACTGAGGGACAGAAACTAGATGTTGTTACTGGTACTTGGTCATTGAAAGATTTTATCAGACCAGGTGATAAAGTAAAAATAGTTGGTGCGTTAAGGGAGTCAGATGGAGTAACATTTATTTCCTTAGAAAAACCAGGTGATATTATCATACCAATTACTAATGGAAAATAATCAAAAAAATATAGAGAAAATTCTGGATGATGGAAAGTTAGTTAAAAAACTAAACAACACTAGCATTAATAAATTTAACAGCAAAGCGTGTCTATATCGATGGCAAGGTGAACAATATGTAGTTAGAAGAATTGGTAAACAATATAATTTATCTACTAGACATCTGATTGTGTTAGAAAGAAATCTACATATTTATTATGAGCTTTTACAAAAGTTTTTATCTATAGGTTTACCTAAGATTTTCCTTACTAAAATAGATAAACAACAGAGTACTATTTTATTAGTAACAGAATATTTTCCTAAAGGGAAAATTGGAGAAATCAAAAATGTTTCTAAAAAAGTAAAATATTTTAAGGTTATTGCAAGATTAATAATTAAATTAGCTAGTTCTAAAATAAATTTAGATTTAAATAAGTTAATATGCTCTATTGACCCTAATCCAGAAAACTTTTTTTTAGATTTTAAAAATAAACTTATTTATAATGATTTTACACCTCCTTTGTACTGTAAAAATGGAAAGTGGTTTGAGTTCAGAAGACAGGATGAGTTACATGCCAAAAAATCTGATAAGGAAAAACGATACTTTACTGGACTCAATTTGCTTCTGGTTTTTATTAACAAGACGAGAATTTATCTACCCTTTTCTGATTACCTAAAATTTGTTATGTGGTTATCTAATGAAATACAAAAATCTCACTTTACAAACAATAGCAACATTGGAATTTTTCCAGAAGTTTTTACCGAACTTTATACTAAAAAACCAGTTGATTTTAGCAAGCTGGCGAAGTATGCTGTACTAAGAGATGTGTTGAGATTTGCCATATCTTTCCGTAAAGATTTAAAAAGTAGTCAGATTGAAGAAATATATAAGAAGTCAAAGGGATTAGATGGTATTAAGATTTTAACTAAAAAATTATATGCAAAAAATCAAAGTAGCGATAGTAGGATTGGGTAACTGTGCAAGCTCTTTAGTTCAAGGTATTGAATTTTATAAAAATACCAAAAATAAAAATGGTCTAATTAATGAGGTGATCGGTGATTATAGAGTCAGTGATATAAAAATTGTCGCAGTTTTCGATGTTGATAAAAGAAAAGTTGGTAAAGATATATCAGAAGCAATATTTTCTGAGCCTAATTGTACTAAAAAGTTTTCTGGCGTTCCATATAAAAATGTAATAGTAAATAAAGGTCATATTCTAGACGGAGTGTCAGCATCCATGAAAGATTATTTTATTATTGATGACAATCAAGTTACGTCTGACATTGTTGAAGTTTTAAAAAGTTCAAGAGCAGAGATACTTGTATGTTATTTACCTGTGGGTAGTGCTAAAGCAGCTAGATTTTATGCAGAATGTGCATTAGGAGCAGAAGTTGGTTTTATAAATGCGATTCCAGAGTTTATCTGTTCCGACAAAGAATGGATAAATAAATTTAAAGAGAAAGGGCTTCCTTGTGCTGGTGATGATATTAAATCCCAAGTAGGTGCAACTATTCTACATAGAGTGATAACTAGATTGATTCAAGATAGGGGTTTTAAAATTGATAATACATACCAACTAAACATCGGCGGTAATACTGACTTTAGAAACATGCTGGACGAAGGAAGACTGGAGAGCAAGAGGATATCAAAGACACAGGCGGTAGTATTAAACCTAGATGAAGGAGAAAATATTTCTACAAGAATAGGACCATCTGATTTTGTAAGCCATTTAAAAGATAATAAAGTTTGTTATATAAATGTAAAAGGTACACAGTTTGGTGATGTTCCTTTTGAGTTAGATTTAAAGCTTTCTGTTGAGGACAGCCCAAATAGTGCAGGTTGTATTGTTGATGTTATTAGATATATGAAAGTTGCTTTAGAGAAAGGTGTATCAGGTAGTTTGGAAGAAGTGAGTGCATATTATTTTAAGTCTCCAGTTGTTCAGATGAGGGAAGAAATAGCAAAAAGAAAATTAAATAATTTATAAAACTATAAAATTATGCAAAAAGAAAATAAAGGGGGTTTTTGTACTATATATTTAGTTCGCCACGGACAGACAGAGTGGAATGAAAAACGAATAACCCAAGGTCAATCCGAATCTCTTATATCTAAGATTGGAATAAAACAGGCTGAAAAAGTTGGCGAACAATTTGAACACATTGATTTTCGTGCTATTTATTCCTCTGATTTATCTATGGCACATAAAACAGCAGAAATTATTAAACTTAATAGAGATCTTGTGATGCAAACATCTAAACTATTAAGAGGTCGTTCATATGGAAGTTTTGAGGGAAAAAATGTTGATGTATATAAAAATACTTTAAAAAATAAATTGGCAGAAAGAGAAACTCTACTAGAAAAGGAATACGGTTCGTTTAGAATCGCACCAGATATTGAAACTGATGAAGAGCTTATAACTAGGGTTATGGAAAAACTAAAAAAAATAGCGACTACGCATTTAAATGAAAATGTATTAATTGTTACTCATGGAGGTTGTATAAAAAATTTTCTTATAAAAATAGGTTATATAGAGAGAAAATCATTTATTGAAGGATCTTTTAAGCACGGAGGTTATATGAAATTACTTTCAGATGGAAAAAACTTTTCCATAGAAGAAATGGAAGGAATTAAAAAATAGAATAATGTTTAGATTTTTTTTTAGTTCAAAAATCATATAGAGCGGAATTTTTGAATAGATTTTGTAAAACTCTGGCCTTACTTTGAGTACAGATTTTAATGGTTTTGGTTCAATAAAATCAGAAATTATAAATCCGCTTTTTATTATATCACTGATTAGTTCAGAAATAGGACGATGATAATAGCTCACCTTAAAACCCTCAGACGACAATACATCATTGATTTTTCTTGTAGTTAAATAATCACCAAAAACTTTACTTTCACCAGATTTGTACTTTTTATACCCCAATAAGAAAGTATTTTTATCTTTTAACTTATTTATTTCTGCCCCCCATTTAATCGGGTGATGTGTAGAAAAAAGAAACATCCCATCTTTTTTTAGAATCTTGTAAACTTTATTTAAAATTTTTGTCCAATCTTTTGAATAATGTAATGCTAAACTGGAGTAAATAAAATCAAAGGAATTATCAGGAAAATCTAACTTTTCCATATCCATAGTATAAAATTCTAAATAAGGATTATTTTTCTTTAAAAAATTTATACGCTCCTTTGATATGTCTATTCCGACAACCCTTTTTGCCCCGAGGGATTTTATATGTTCACATTCTTCACCAGTACCACAACCGATACATAAAACTGTTTTACCTTTCAAATCAGGAAGTTTTTTATACATGGCGGGTTTTTCTAAAAACGTATGTTTGATATTTTTTCCGCTTCGCATTTTTTCCGCAGATTTAATAGTGTATTTATTGTACGACTCAATTGTAGTTTTATCGGTAGCCATATTTAAAATTTATTTTGTTGATACTAGATGTAATTACATTGAACCCCTTGTTTTTTTTGCTCGAACTTTAATTAAAGGTATTATATATTATTTTATTTTTTAATCAAACTTTAATTTGCTATACTATGATATACATGGATAAAGACAAAAAAATCATCATTAAAGTCCGAGGAATTATTTTACACGAAGGAAAACTTTTGGCTGTGCGACATCCCCACGATACAAGCTTTGCTGCGCTTCCGGGTGGTCATTTAGAATGGGGAGAAGATATAAAAGAATGTTTATCTCGGGAAATAATTGAAGAGCTGGGAATAAAACCAGAAATAGGCAGGCTGTTTTATATAAATAATTTTACACAAACAGATGGTAAGCAATATGTAGAATTTTTCTTTGAGGTAAAAAATGGGAATGATTATTTGAATACTGAAAAACTTGCTCGTTCTCACGCTCACGAAATTGCCAAAATAGTTTGGGTAAATCCGGCAGACAATATTCGCGTTCTCCCTAAAAGTTTCGGAGAAGATTTTAAGGCAGAAAAAATGATTTCAGATGAAGTTAGATATATTAATGATAAGTAATTTTTATGCCCGACAACCCAGAAACAACCCAAGATGTTCCCACTCTGGATTCTAGCCCTACAACGGCTTCCGAACCTTCGAATATGCCTCCTGAGGCCCCAGAAGCCCTCGGGGATGGTTTTAGTGCTAAAAGTGATAATATACCACCCTCAAATTCCACTCCTGCGGAAGCAGAAAATGAGCCAAAAACTGAGGAAAAACAAGCTGAAAATGAACCTAATCCCGAGCCAGTTTCTGAACCCGTCCAAGCTATTGAACCCCAAACGCCTCAAATACCAGTAAATGAGGCGTTAGAAACTCAATCTAAAACTTCTCTCGCTAGACAACTTCTCGTCCTAGCCAGAAACGCAATTCAATTTCGAAAAAGAAAAAAGCTAGATCGTATAATGAGTTTGTTTTTACAAAAATCTAAAATCACAAACGACGAAGTCGAAAAGTTTTTGCATGTATCTGACGCAACTGCTACTAGATATCTTTCAATCTTGGAAAAGGAAAATAAAATCAAGCAAGTTGGTAAAACTGGGAAAGGAGTTTCGTATTCTAGAATCTAGGGAGTGAGTTTGCGTGCACGCACGGGTGGGGTAGCTCGCGTGTAATCACGCGAGCCGGGGTAAGCACGCGTATTCTGCGCCTTCGGGAATTTCCGCTAGACCCGTTAGAAGAAAAAGTCAAGAAAAAGAGATGGATTTTTTCCACACATAGGCGAAAAGAAATCTCAGGAATTTCCTAGCAACAGCAATGAGACAGGTGAAGTAATGTTTACCTC
>Ga0209323_10000787_pt1 | contig 20691 bp, 15 predicted proteins | sample Rifsed19ft2_FD_184014 | JGI IMG/M metagenome (GOLD analysis project Ga0209323, IMG submission 184014) | Soil microbial communities from Rifle, Colorado, USA - sediment 19ft 2 (version 2) | ecosystem: Environmental > Terrestrial > Deep subsurface > Rock core/Sediment | place: Rifle, Colorado...
CACAGGCTCTATCTGCCCTCAGCAGGTGCTGTAATTGCGTTTAGCTGTGCGGTGCTGTATGGTTTCGAGCATATAAAGAAACGGTTGGGGGTTGTTGCAGGTGTATCATCTACTGCGGCTGTCTGGGTCCTGATATTCATAATAGTTGTCCCCCTTTCATATGCCACGTATCAGAGGAATGGTGTGTGGAGGGATGGCGTCTCACTCTGGGGGGATGTCGTCGCCAAAAGTCCGTTGAAATCGAGGGGGCATCATGCCCTCGGGCTTGCCTATTTTGCGCAGGACAGGGTCGCTGAGGCGATAGAAGAATACAGGACTGTCTTACGGCTTGAACCTGACCATGATGAGGCCCATATGAACCTTGGGCTTGCCTATCTAAAGCAGGGTCGAATCAATGAGGCGATAGTTGAATACAGGACTGCCGTGCGGATTAAACCGACCTATGCAGAGGTATATAATAACCTTGGTCTCGCCTATGTCAGGCAGGGCCGGATAGATGAGGCAATAGAGGAATTCAAGACTGCCCTGAGATTAAAACCAGACTATGCAAAGGCCCGCACTAACCTTGATATTGCATATGAGATACAGGGAATAACTGCCGGGGGAGACAGGTGAGTCAACTTTACAGAAGATACAGTGGCGTTGCTGCGCCTATCCTGATAGCCATAATAGCGCTTCTTATCTACTCGAATACCTTTTCATCTCCCTTCATGTTTGATGATATCAATTCGATCGTAAAATACGATAGCATTAAGTCGCTATCCAATGTCCATGATCTATACGGCAGGAGATATATAGGGGAGCTCTCCTTTGCCCTGAATTACTATCTTGGGGAACTTAACGTTTTTGGATATCACTTAGTCAATATCATTATTCATATCATCAATGGCCTCCTTGTGTGGTGGTTTGTTAATCTGACCTTTAAGACACCTGTGATGAGTAAGTCTTCAGTCAGCCCACAGCTAAGCCGCCTTGTTGCCCTGACATCCGCCATTATCTTTGCAGCCCATCCCATCCAGACGCAGGCAGTGACCTATATTATCCAGAGACATACATCCCTTGCGGCGCTGTTTTATCTTTTATCCGTTGTTCTTTTTGTGAAGTGGAGGCTATCGTCCGGGAATAGATACAGGTTGTTCTTTTATCTTGTTTCTCTTCTTTCTGCTGTTGTAGCGATGAAGACAAAGGAGATCAGCTTTACCCTTCCATTTGTCATTATTCTTTATGAGTTTATATTTTTCAGGGGAGCGCTGAAGAGGGTCTATTCCCTGATCCCCTATATATTGACCCTTGTGATCATTCCCTTGTCTATAATGGATACGGTCAGTCCCACCAGCGGTATAGGGGAGAAGCTTGGTGCGGCCGTTCAGGAGACGGAGATTATATCGAGGGGAGATTATCTCATAACCCAGTTCAGGGTGATAGTTACCTATATAAGGCTTTTATTCCTTCCTGTGAACCAGAACCTGGATTACGACTATCCTGTCTATGATTCTTTTTTTACGCCGGAGGTTTTTTTATCTTTTCTATTTCTCCTGGCTGTCTTTGGTCTTGGGATATATCTTTATAAGCGGGCCAGCTATTTAGTATCCTTCGGGATATTCTGGTTTTTTATCACTCTGTCGGTTGAATCAAGTGTAATTCCCATCCGGGATGTAATATTTGAGCACAGGCTCTATCTGCCCTCAGCAGGTGCTGTAATTGCGTTTAGCTGTGCGGTGCTGTATGGTTTCGAGCATATAAAGAAACGGTTGGGGGTTGTTGCAGGTGTATCATCTACTGCGGTTGTCTGGGTCTTGATATTCATAATAGTTGTCCCCCTTTCATATGCCACGTATCAGAGGAATGGTGTGTGGAGGGATGGTGTCACACTCTGGGGGGATGTCGTCACTAAAAGCCCGTTGAAATCGAGGGGATATAATGGCATTGGTTTAGCCTATTTTGAGCAGGGCCGGGTCGCTGAGGCGATAGAGGCATACAGGACGGCATTACGGCTAAACCCTGCAAGTGATGATGAATATTTCAAGGTGTATCACAACCTGGGTCTGGCCTATGTGAAGCAGGGTCGAATCACTGAGGCGATAGAGGCATACAGGACTGCCATAAAACACAACCCTGCCTATGAAGAGGCGTTTTCCAACCTTGGGCTGGCTTATATGAAGCAGGGCCGGATAGATGAGGCGATAGGTGCATACAGGGATGCCCTGCGGCTCAAACCAACCTTTGCAGAGGCATACATCAACCTCGGGCTTGCCTATTTCAATCAGGGTAGATTTGATGAGGCAATAGGTTCATACAGGGATGCCCTGCGCCTCAATCCAAACGTTGCAGGGGTATATATCAACCTCGGGCTTGCCTACCTGAAGCAGGGTCGTATTGATTATGCAATAGGTGCATACAAAGATGCCCTGCGCCTCAACCCAACATCGACAGAGGTACGTAATAACCTCGGGCTTGCCTATGTCAGTCAGGGTCGGATCAATGAGGCGATAGAAGAATTCAAGACTGCCTTAAGATTAAAACCAGACTATGCAAAGGCCCGCAGTAACCTGGAACTTGCGTATGAGATAAAGGGAATTAAGAACAGGTGAGGCAGTTTGATGTTGAGCATCAATGGACATGTATGGTGTACACGTTCACTACTTTTCCGATCCGGTGAATCTCCAAATGAAGTTTCTATCCAGATATTCATTATTTAATACTTTAGTGATCAGCTTTAGGAGTCATTGGATCTATCTCGTTTTATTCCTATATCTCCCCCTTTCCTGTATGCCGTGAAAACTGTCACAGACGAAAGGGTGAGAAACGGGGAATACAAACTTCAGCCTGTAGCCACTGCGTCAGCTCTCTGCTCTACATTGATGTCTAAGTATTGCAACGTATCGATTTAAATAGTAAGTTTAAACAATAATGTAAGATCATGGATTAAATAAAGATGCAAAAAGAGGATACCGGAAATTGGTCAGTTGTGATTTATCGAGTAGTCACTTCCGGGTATTTTCTTCCTTTGTGTTTAATATTGGCTTTTCTGGTAAGACTTTTCTGGATACTTGCGGTTCCTGCAGATCCAGTAGAGGATTGCAAAGCTTACTATGATGGTGGTCTGGATATTGCCAACGGAAACGGATATGTTAATCACGAAGTTCCTACTGCGTATTGGCCTGTCGGATATCCTCTTCTTTTAGCCGGCATTTTCACTCTGTTCGGTCAATCTCTTTTTGTTGCAAAATTTACTAATGTCGTCCTTTATACAGGAACTATAATTCTTTCATATTATGTCGCGAAAAAGGAATTTGGTTCTGAGATTGCAGGCAGAATAACTGCTTTCATCCTCTCTTTGTATCCTACACATATTGCATATATGTCACTACTGACAGCTGATAATATTGTCCTGTTTTTTATTATGCTGGGACTCGTATTTCTTATGATCGATCGACATAAGATTTTCCTGTCAATTGCATCCGGACTGGTCTTTGGTTTTGCTACTCTTGTGAAAGCACAGGTGATATTTTTACCGTTACTCTTTTTTATTTTATATTCCAGAAGAAACATAAGAAACATAAGAAACAAAACCTTAAGGATATATACTGTTCGGTTTGTTCTGGTTTATGTTTTTCTTTTTATTTGCCTTCTTCCATGGTTTGTAAGGAATTATTCTGTCTTTAAGCATTTTCCGGTGATTTCAACCAATGGCGGAATAAATCTCCTGATAGGAAATAATCCTTATGCAACTGGTGGATATTTCTGGGAAGAAAATGTACGATCGCTTATAGGAGATTATTCCGGAGAATTTGACCGTAATCAGAAGGCAAAAAATATAGCGGTAAATTACATAATCAATCATCCTATACAGATTAAACTTTGGTGGAACAAACTGGAAAATCTTTATGCATCAGACTGGGTAGGGGTCAGATGGAATGTTGGAGGTTTAAGAGGTAAGCATTACAATGTCGTGACTTATTATTCTCTGTTTGTCGTTTATTATGCAGGACCCATAATATACAAAATTATCTTTGTCGGTTTTTTGGTTTCTGTTATCGTGGTCCTTTTTATGTATGTTTATGGGAAATATTTCAAGAAATTCCCCGCATTAAGCTTATGGGTAATCATATATTTTACAATAATCTCGCTTGTATTTTTTGGTGAACCCAGATTTCATTTCCCTCTTGTTCCATGGATGGTTATGTATATAGGAGGAGTTGCAGAGTTTATACTGAGGCCCTCAGAGGGTGGACACACTGAAGGTGTAGAGAATTCAACCTCACGTTTCCCCTTCACAATGATGTCCGTATGATCTTCATAGAGGGAAATGTATAATACAAAACGGAGGTGTAAAATAGTGCCACATTAATCATTAAAATTAGCTTAAAAATATTCCTACTGGATCTCGTAGATGATATTTCCCCCGATCTGGTGAATCTCCCGGAATCGTTCAGGATGCATTCTTAGCACCGGTTTGAGGAAATAGGAGGTGTAACCCCAGTTGTTGCTGACAACATGAGTCCCGCCGTTTAGAGAAATAGAATCAAGCACTTTCTGATGATCCGGAACCCAGGGACTTGTAAAAGATTTGCGTTCGGAGAGTAGATAAACCCATGGAGAAGGATCTGCAATAATGATTGCATCTTCAGGTGTGTTATCGCGCAGCCACTCTATAGCCCCTATATATTCTGCAAAAAAACCGGTGTAGTAGGGAACCTGACGCTCTTTTTTGATGAATGGTATTACAAGTAATGCGTTAAGGCTTATTACAGCGACAGTCAGAAATATCAGCAGGGCTGTCCTGGAAGAAGATACGTTCTGACCTCTTAATTGAATAGGCCTCAGCCATGAAATGATATTATGAAGCCAAGGTTTATCTTTGGACAGTGCAAACCTGTCTGATGGGTCCTGAAAAAACAGCAGGAATGGCTGTAGGGCATAATAAAAGATCATCGGTAGAATGGGTATCAGGAAACGCTCTCCCTGCCATGCGGGCCAGAGCAGATATACCAGCATATAGAAAAGGGTATAATATTCAATGACAGTATGCCGGAAGAACAGTGCAAGCAACCATCCGGTTAGCCATAAGGCAATGAATAAATGGACAAAAAACCTGTTAGTTACTCTTTTGGCTGTGAGAAGATCTACAAACATTTTCTCATAATGAGCCATGTTCCTGCCAACGCGTTCAACCAGATCCGATTGAGTCACGGTCTCTGAACGGGGATTGTCGGGATTGACAACAATAAGTTCACGTTCATAACTAAGCGATTCCCTCAATCCTGGAGGGAGATTATCCGTTATCAGTGCATTCCTTCCCATCCATACACCTGCTACAAGGGCGATAACTCCTAAAACCAGAACCGCATGCCTGATACGTTTTTGAACAGGATGCCTCCTCGCACTTATCAGGATGACCGGAACCAGTGATAGCGCCAAAGTAAAACCAACGAGACGGATCATGAAAGCGGTTGCAATCAGCCCTATTGTCATGAAGGCGTAACGCATTGACAGATGCCGGCTGTAACGTTCAGCCACTATCAGCGCAGCCAGGGACACAAACATATACGGGACATCTGAAAGGATATGAGTCGTCTCAATAAAGAGGGCATAAGACGCTGCAGTCATGAGACTCACTGCACAAGCCACGCTAACGGATGCGGTCCTGCGGATCAGAAGAAATGTCAGGCCTATGGAGCCTACCGCACATATAGCAATCAGCAGGCGCATGTACAGGAAATTATGTCCGGCTATGAATTCAATTGGCGCAAGGAGGAGGGAAAACCCCGGGGGGTATTTTGTATGGGGATATCCCATATAGGTGTACCCCTCGCCGTTGACCATGGCCCGGGCAAGGCTGATATAGATGGCGCTGTCCCATGTCGGACTCCATTGAGGTACTACGATAAAATAATAGGCTATCGCTGAAAAGAGGAGGATCCACAGAAGTGGTGATTGCAGAAGATGCTTGCCATACTTATTCATGAAAACATATAATCAATAAATTGGACTTATTTTATAGCTAAATAAATAGATTGTCAATATTGTCAGAGAGAAGTGTAGCGAGTACATAACTTGTTGTTATTATGTCTTTTTGCATGAACCTAAGATCATCAAATATCTATTCAGTAGTTTTACCAATCATTATTAGTATGCTGGGTACTGCCATTCTTGCTGCATATTTCAGCCCGTGGAGTGCCGTGAATAGTGATTCTATCATTTATCTTAGGATGGCTCAAGAAATACAGAAAGGCCATTGGCATATTGATAACTGGGGAAGAGGGTCATATTCTGGCCCTCCTTTTTATCCTTTGTTGGTTGCAATTTCAGAGTGGTTTTTAAAAGATTTTGAGAGGGCAGGGATCATAATATCAATAGCAGCTTCAAGTCTTCTTGTTATTCCAATATTTCTTTTAGCAAGATATTTTTATAGTATAAGAGTTGCGTGGTTTATTATTCCTATTGCTATTTTAAACCCATATTATTTATCTCTTGCATCCCTTCCACTAACAGAGTCATTGTTTACTTTAATCCTTCTTTCCTGTTTATTTCTTACATATTGTGCATTGAAAAGTAAAATACCATTGTTGTGGTGTGCTGTAGGCATACTAAGTAGTGCTGCGTGGATGACACGTGACGTCGGGATTATAATCCCCTTTATTTCAATGTGTTGGGTGATAATGGATAGATGGTTTAATAAGGTCTCATTTACAAATATAGCTAAGAATGCAGCGCTCTTAACCTTAGGCATTATGATTATCACAGTTCCTTTTAAACTTATGATGTTCCTTGATCTCAGAAATGTCTCTGAGTCACCTGTAATCAGTGTTTCCCACGCACTTATGATGCCTGATTTACGGGATACAATGGAACGTGAGGAATACATGCTTGGACTCAATAAAGATAGTACAGATTATGCCTTTGTTGAAGCCCAGAAAAATCCTCCATCCGTAGGTGAGATTTTAATAAACTCAGATATCATTCTAAAAAAGTATATCGTTAATTGTATTGAGGTGGCAAAATCAATTCATGTGATATTGGGGACATTGTTTATATTGTTTGTCATAGTTAATATTGTAGCACTGATATCTTATGGGATAAAGGAACCTAACATTTTAATCTGGCAATTACTGTTTCCGGGAGTATATGTAATTTTCTATATCCTTTTCTATAGTTTTGCAGGCGCATTTACCGGGGCTCTTGGGCCTGAAAGATATTTGGTTCCCTTGATACCTGTGTTAGGTGTATGGGCAGTAGGAGGGATATGTAAGATAACTATTCTTGCAGATAAAATAAATTTAAGACATACTGGAATTGTTGCATCTTTTTTATGTCTTGGAATTATTTTGATAAGTTATAAAAATGATTTGATGCATAAAAAGTATATTTTGAATGCTTCAAAGGATAAAATAGAACTATATAAAATGGCTGGAACAAGTTTTAGGAAATCAATGAGAAAACCAGGTGCAAATAATATAACAATAATGGCGAGATCGCCTTTTCTGCCATATCATGCAGGTGCTGACTGGGTTGCAATGCCCTATGGGGAATATCAGGAGATTTTGAAGTTTGCAAGAAACAGGAATGTTGATTATTTAGGCGTGGATAAATATTCAGTGTTGCTTCGTCCGCAATTATCATTTTTAATGAATCGGCATGCGAATATACCAGATATGGAGAAATCTTACCGGATAGGATCCAAAAAAGATCCTGAGGAATACTTATTTGTTTTGTATAAGATAAATCCGTTATAACAGGGGTAGAATAATTAAGAAGTAATATTTTAAGGTATAAGCTGTTAAATTATTGTTGTGGCACTGATATTGCTATAAATATGACCTATTTATAATTGCTTTCTTTGAATTAACGGCCGTTGGTAATGAGCATAAGTAGAAAATATGTAATGTCTAAAAAATGGATACACATCTCCCTATTTTCTCTTTTCCTGATTATAGTATTCCTCTCCCATGTGACAGGTAATCCCATCTTTACGTCTGATTCATACACATACATGGCTATGGCCAATGCAATGTCTAAGGGGAATTGGTATTTAGAGTCTTGGGGAAGGGGGCCACTGGGAGCCTCTCCATTTTATCCTTTGCTGATAGAATTTGGAAAAACCTGGTTGGGTATGGAGAATCATATCGGGGCTTTTCTTATATCTGTTTTTTCCAGTGCCTCCCTGATCCTCCTATGTTTCCTATGGGCTGTCAGGAGATTTGGATGGGGCTGGGCCTGGGTCGTAGCCTTGTTAGTGGCATTTAATAAAGATTTAATTTATTTTGCAAACACATTACTAACAGAACCTCTTTTTACACTCCTGTTCTTTGCAGCTTCAGCCCTCTCATGGGTAATCCTTTGTCAAAAGCGCCATCCTCTCCTCTATCTATTTGTTGGTGTACTCATGGGAGTGGCTATTATTACAAAGGGTTCTGCATTGATTCTTCCGGTTATTCTGCTGGGCTGGATAATATTACGTGTTCTAAGCGGCTTCATGACAGTCCAACGCGGGTTGACTGTTGGTGTCATCGCAATCCTGGGCGTCCTCGTTATTACCCAGCCAGTAGCGTGGAAGAGTCATATCCCTGGAGGCAGAGTGGAACATACGGGCAAGAAAAGTTTTGCTGCAATGTGGAGCAAGCCTGATTTGAGAGAAGGCTTGGATCGTGAGCGTTATCTTGCTGAACTTAATCCAGCAGGAGATGAGTTTAAAGTTGAGCTTAGCCAGGGAGATGCCAGTGCTAATCTAATGATTTCGAGATGGCCGGACATACTGAAAATCATAATTATAAATTATGGTCTGGCGATCAAGAGTTTATTTATAGTTGTTCCATGGTGGCTGTTGATATGGATTCCTGCAGGTATGCTGATTCAATGGATTAGAGGAGATAGAGGTGGCCTTATCTTTTCTGTATATCTGTTGACTCTTAATGCGGGTCTAATAGGATTATATTCTCTGGCTGAAGCCTTTACGTCAGCCTTAGGGCCTGAAAGATATGCTGTTCCCTTAATACCAATTCTGATTCTGCTTGTTGCTTCAGGGCTACACTCTACCTATAATGAGGTTCAAAGGTACTGTAACGGACGTAAGTTTTATTTTAAAACCGCCGGAATCGGGATTGTGTCCCTGCTCATTGTACTGGTCTTTTATTCTTCTATCGGGACAATGTGGGAAGTGCTCTTTGAATCCACTGAGATTAGATGGAGAAAGTCTGCTCTACAGCTCATTGGAGAGGAGATAAAGGAACGTTTTGGACCGGGGAACAGGATCATGGCAAGGACTTCAGGTATCCCATATTATGCAGATGGATTATGGGTGCTTACCCCTTTTGAGCCATTGGATCGTGTTATTGCATTTGCCCGGGGAAGAGGAGTACACTTGATGATTGTACGATTAGATATAGCTGAGTATCGTCCTATGCTTTATTCACTCCTAAGAAAAGATTTTATCCATCCGGATCTTCATAGGATTGCATTTATCCCAAGCCGTCGAGACGATGATCTTATGGAGGTAGCCGTTTATGTATTTACTAGAGCTAAAGATTAAATATTGACAAAAAGACAGATTATTTATTTATGATTTGACATTATCATAATAATGTTATCATGCAATACCTTAAAGGTTATTGGTGAGGGGCAAAGGATATGTTATATTTATATATGCCTTCAAATAAAAGAACACATGCGATTTGATCGTTTCCTTAGAAAATTTCCAGCGCCGATACGTAATTTAATAGATCCACTATCTATTGAAGAAGAAAGGCTTATAGAAGAAGCAAATCTCCTGGTTAAGTTTAAAGGGATTGTTCTGGATGCAGGGGCAGGAGAATGCAGGTACAGAGATTACTTTCCCGACAAATTATATGTAGGATTGGATTTCTTCAAGGGTGACAGCACCTGGGATTACAGTAATCTTGATGTTGGTGGAGACATTTCAAATCTCCCATTCAAGACAAATACAATAGACATGATACTAAATAATCATGTCCTTGAACATATTGCTGATCCTGGAAAGACTATTAAAGAATTTTATCGTGTTCTAAAACCAGGTGGGCGCCTCGTTCTTACGGCTCCGCAAGGGTGGTATGAACATCAGATTCCGCATGATTATTTCAGATTCACATCATATGGCTTAAAGATGTTATTTAACGAAGCAGGTTTTAAAATCGAATATATCAAACCAATGGGCGGGTACTTTAAATATCTTGCACACAGGTTGATATACCTGTCAAAGGTATTATTTTGGCAAAGGGGAAGGATTACGAGGGTATTTCTTTTTCCCCTGGAGATAATATTTGCACTTTTATTTGTTGGATTTTTTCCGGTTATTCTGAATCAAATAGATTTTTTAGACAGGGAGAGGCGATGTACGTTGTCTTACAAATGTCTGTGTACCAAGAAATAGAGTTTCTCAAAGAGGATCAAATGGCAAATGATTTTAGGATAATTAATATTATTGCAATATGAAAACAGCAGAAAGGAATTATTATTTATCATGAGTAGTCTACAATTCGGTTCCTGGGAGATTGGCGGGCCGCGACATTATTACAGGGAGGGAATTATAATCAAAACTGTTAAACGTGTACTTCCTGTCGGGAAGATTTTAGATGTGGGTTGCGGGACCGGGAGCCTTGCACTGAAACTGGCACGTCAGGGATATCAGGTGGTTGGAGTTGATATCTCTGAGAGTTGTATAAAGATAACAAAGAATCGGGTCAAGGAAGAAGGTCTTACAAAATCAGTAACTGTCAGCATTGGTTCTGCGACAAAGATTAATTTGCCTGATAACTCAGTGGATTGTGTGATCGCAGGTGAAGTGCTTGAACATTTAAAGGACGATGGTGCAGCAGTATGTGAATTCTCACGTGTTATAAAACCAGGTGGTGTTTGCATCATTACGGTACCAGCGGATCCGTCTCAATGGAATGTGTGGGATGATATGGCTGGCCATGTGAGACGTTATACGCGTGAAGATCTGGAACGTCTTTTTAAATCTCATAAATTCAGATTTGAATACATAAGGTACTGGGGATTTCCAGTTATGAGGATATATCATAAACTGCTTGGTATCCCATGGGCAAAGATGACCGTAAAACGACAGGGCTTAGATGGAGAGAATCTCGATACCATAACAAAAATTGGTTTAAGTGGCCTGACTACTGTTATTTTAGGAAACATATTTCGCTTTGACGATTTGTTTGCCAGGTTCCCCTGGGGTATTGGGATCGTGTTTGTTGCTAAAAAAATGTAAATGCTAAAGTCCTTTAGAAAAGTTGCCAGCCTGATATTAGTTGTAATTATATTTTATTTTATTGGCAGAGTTATCTATAAGGAATGGGATAAGTTCTCCGGATATAACTGGTCCCCGAATCCATTTCTCGTCCTTTTCTCAATAATTATTTTACTTATCACCTATCTTCTCTTTTCACATGGATGGACATTGATATTGAGGATGATAGGAGTAAATATCGGGTGGAGTAAAGGTCTTTCGATATGTCTGCTATCAATATTCGGACGGTATATACCAGGTGGAATATGGACAGTTCTTGGGAGAATGTATCTGTGCAGACTTGAAGGGATACCTGATTCAAGGTCGAGCATGAGTATCTTACTCGATCAGTCTTATGCTGTTGTTTCTGCAGGTATGGTATTTGCAATTTCGTTACTCTTCTGGAATGATACAAGTTCTGTTTTGAGGGTTTTACCTGTAGTGATAGTTATACCCATCTTTTTATTCTTTCTTCACCCCCAACCATTTCTAAAGATCATAAATCCGGTCTTGTCCTGGTTTGGTAAGGGGCCTGTAAAAATATCTCTGTCATTAAGCAATATGTTAATCCTGGCAGGTTATTATTCTTTTAACTGGTTATTAGTAGGAGTATCGTTTTTTATATTTATTAGGGCCTTTTATCCTGTAGGATATCATTATCTGTTTGTAATTATTGGGATTTATGCTATTTCTTATGCTGCTGGATTTATAGTATTTTTTATGCCTGCCGGTCTCGGTGTCAGGGAAGGGACACTTGTCCTTCTATTAAGTCTCTTTATGCCAACACCAGTTGCAATAGGTATATCGCTCTTATCGAGATTATGGATAATAGGTTTGGAGCTCCTAATCCTGCTGTTTTTTCTTGTCAATTCTCAAACCAGGAGGATGGTCAAGACTGCTATGGGGTGGTGAAACAAGTTTGTGATCTATAACTGGCAGTTAATCCTATTAACTTATTATTTGCGCAACCTTCCTGCCTATAGAATCAGTCGAAAAATTCCTGTTATAATACTCCAGCCCATTTTGCGCTAATTTGTTTCTTAATGAATCGTCATTCCTTAATGTAATTATTGCTTCAGCCAGCGATTGCGGATCTCCAGGACTGCAAAAACAGACATTTTCATTATGCGTCAGAACACCATCAGTAGCTATCGTCCTTGCTGTAATAAGTGGTTTAGCAAACGCCAGACAGTTGTACACTTTACATGGTATAATTCTTAATGCCTTATCGCTTTTACCAAAAATGCCAAGACAGATATCAGCATTTATGATAAAGCCTGAGAGTTCTTCTTCTTTTACAAACCTGTCAACAAAGCTGACATTTTTTAATCCAAGACGTGAGGCAAGCCCTTTCATCTCAGGGAGGAGCTGGCCGGTTCCCACTAAGGTGAAGACAACCTTTCCTGCCTCCTGGAACAACCCATCCCCACCCATGCCCTCCCCTTGAAGGGGAGGGTAATTTTCTCCTGAAAATTGTGTTTCTAATCCTCTATATTTATCCTGAAGTATCTTTGCCGCCTTCAGTATGACATCTACACCATGCAATGGTATATAAGACCCAAAATAGAGGACATTAAATCTATTGTCCTTGCCAGCGTGAATTTGGCTGAATCCGTTCATCTTAAGGGATGAGCCTACAGGTATCGCATAAAACTTCCCGGCAGGAAGTCTGAATTCTTTGACAAAATAGTCAATGTGAGCCGGTGTATCGAGTAAAACAGCATCAGCTATCCTGCAGGACCATGTGTCTATCAGATGCAGCAGTTTTGCCTTGACAGAACCAGCGGATACTATTTTCCTGTCTACGACTGCGGTATCATAAAGTGAAAGGAAGACATCTAAGATCAGTGGTTTTCTTCTGAATAGATTCAGGATCTTTGCAAGAAACACATCTATATGGCCGGCATAACCAACAATAATCGCATCGTAGTTACCAATACTCCTGTACTTCCTGATCAGTTTTATGTAGACATGCAGAATCCTTAATAACTTCTTAATGATGGAAAGGCCATCCTGAATCCCTGCAAGTTTGTCAGACGTCCCCTCCCACAGGTCCTCATGACATTCAACAACATCAACCCCGTTCCTTCTGAGGCCTTCAATAATCACCCTGTTTCTGGGATATCCTTCTTCCAGGGAGTAAGTGCCAAAATAACAAACCCGCAATTTCCAGTTTTTTCCTTATTTCACTGTTTATGTTTGTGTTCCGGTTCCTCTGTCCGGTCTAATCTCAGCTGAGCTATCTGTTCGGCAATGAGAGTCATCATAAAAATAATAACTCCATTGCTTATAAGCAATGCAGACATATTTGTAAACCTGTGAGTAGTTATAAACGTGTAGACATAATATCCTATTCCTGAAGCAAAGAATGCTGCACTTACCGGGAGGAAGACACGTGAAGGTGAGAAAAGTGTGGCAATCTTAAGCATGATCATAAAAAATCGCATGCCATCCTTCACAAGCTTAATCTTGCTCTTTCCCACCCTCTTTCTTGCAACAATGGGCACAAAGGTTACACTGTGACCTGATCTGATTAAAGATAGGGTAAGCGTGGATGGGTAAGAAAATGTATTGGGTAGTAGATATATAAACCTCTTTGCGATTTTGCCCTTAATTGCCCGGAATCCCGAGGTAAGGTCCAGAATTTCTTTCTTGGTAAGATAGGATGCAAACCGGTTATAAATAGAATTGGCTATATCTCTGTGAACAGATGTCTCTGATTCCCTGGTCCGTGCCCCTATTACCATATCATATTGACCAAGTTGTTCAAGTAGCCTTGGTATATCTTCAGGCTTATGCTGGCCATCAGCATCCATAAGCAGGATTATATCCCCGGTTGCAGCACGGAGTCCGCTCTTAACAGCAGCGCCATTACCAAGATTATACGGATGGCTTACGACAGTTGCCCCGGCCTCACGTGCCACTTTTTCCGTACTGTCCTTTGAACCGTCATTTACAACTATTATCTCACAAGTCTCTCCCAGTATATCCCGAACTCCTTTAATGACCTTACCGATGCCTTTTTCCTCGTTCATGGCCGGAATAACGACGGATATTGTTAGATCAGAATTCATACGGAAATTAATGGTATCCTATATAATGACAAAGGTCAATTTTGCCGAACCTCCAAGGGACAGCAGTCAGATAATAATTTCTAAATGTAATTGGTATGTATATTGCATATTGTAATATCATTGATGTTAAAACATCCAGGTATGACACCCGTCTTCACTTATCTATTAATCATATTGCTGTTTATATCTACCCTGACTGGCTGCAGCAGCGAGTATAACACTATTGGTCCAACTTTAGAAGGGAAAGAAAGTATAACAGGCGGGAAAATGTTGTTGCTGGCTGGCAGGCCAGGAGGTACTGGTAAATCGGATTCCATAGGTGAACTTGCAAGATTTAATGTGCCAAGCGGTATCACAGTTTTTGACAATAATCTTTATGTTGCTGATAGATTCAACCATGCGATCCGGAAGATCAATTTAGCGACGAAAGCTGTTACTACGATAGCAGGTTATTCTGGCATTCCAGGCGTTAATGATGGTATTGGAATAAATGCAAGATTTAATGCCCCCGGGGGTATTGCTGCAGATGGAGTCTATCTGTATGTTGTGGATACATCTAACCATGCTATTCGTAAGATAAGAATGGACAGTGGAGAGGTCGTAACGCTATCTGGCAGGAGAGGACAGGCTGGCAATACAGACGGTTTGGCAACAACTGCAATGTTTAGAATGCCGTTAGGTATATCTGTCATGGGCGGTGTTTTGTATGTGGCGGATACAGACAATAGCCTTATAAGACGGGTTGATAAGAATAGTGGCGAAACAGTAACTGTAGCAGGCAAAGCTGGTACATCAGGTACCACAGATGGTCTCGGTAAATCGGCTCTCTTTAAGTTTCCTTATGACATAGTTAATGATGGAGAGTATCTATACATTTCTGATACATATAATCACACCATAAGAAGAATGAATGCTCTGACGGGAGAGGTTATAACCCTGGCCGGGAAAGCAGGGGAGAGTGGTGCTGTAAATGGGTTGCTTGAAGATGCCCGTTTTTCTTATCCAGCAGGCTTGATTATTAAGCCTGGGGAGAATCAGCTTTTTGTTTCTGAGTTAGGGAATGATCTGGTCAGGGTGATAGACTTGGATTATGGTACGGTCAATACAATTGCCGGTACTTCACGGGTGTTTGGGTCTTCAGACGGGCCGCCAGGTATTGGCAAGTTTAATAGTCCTGTTGACCTGGCCATTGCTGGTGACTACCTGTATGTTACGGATATGAATAACCATTCAATACGCAGTGTCAATATTTCTACGGGAGAGATCACGACCATTGCCGGCGCTCCATCATATGCAGGCGCTGCAAATGATACAGGTTCTAACAGCAGATTTAGAACTCCCGGGGGGATAACAATAGATGGCAATATGCTGTATATAGCAGATACCTTTAATCATATTATAAGAAAAGTCGATCTGGAATCAGGAATGGTAACTACAGTTGCCGGCAAAGCTGGAGTATCAGGTGCAACTGATAGTACAGAAAGTTCCGCAGTATTTAACTCACCCACGGATGTGATAGCGGATGAAAGAGGTGAATACATCTACATAGTAGATACAGATAATCATGTTATAAGGAGCATGAATATTTCTACAGGTGAGGTACAAACATTTGCCGGCTACCCGGGAATATCCGGAACAACGAATGGAATTGCGACAGATGCAAGATTTAAGCTGCCCAAAAGGGGTATAAGGATAAATGACAAGCTATATATCGCAGATACCGGGAATCATGTTATACGTGTAATTGATATTCCCACAAAGCAGGTGACGACACTGGCCGGAGTGAGTGGTAAATCTGGTTCATTTGATACAGCTGAGGGCCCTGAAGGGATCGCCAGTTTTAATAGTCCGGGAGATATAACGACTGATGAGACATACCTCTACGTTGCTGATACGGGCAATCATGTCATAAGGAGGGTGGATCCTTATACTGGCGTTGTTGAAACCATAGCCGGTAGCCGTGGAAGTTCAGGTCTTATTGATAGCGCTGATGGCCCTCCATTATTTAATTCTCCGGAGGGTATTGCATGGCATTATGGATTTCTTTATGTGTCTGATACCGGGAACCATTTAATCAGAAAGATAGATCTGGATACTTTGGAAGTCTCATTTCTGGCTGGAGATGTAAATTGCATAGAAGAAACGGAGATAGAAAATGATGTAACAACTGTAAGAAAGAGGTGCGAAGGCCAGGCGTCTGGTTTAAGTTCATTTGGGGATTCCACTGATGGAACAGGTAAGACGACATCTTTTAAATCCCCAACAGGAATTAATACAGACGGCAGCTATCTCTTCATTATGGATACAGAAGCTAACCGAATCAGAAGAGTTAGCATGGATACAGGTGAAACTAAGACCTTTTCATTTTCATCGCACAAGGGTGTTCCATTAAATGCTCCGGCAGGTGGTGATCTGGCAGGTGGTGATTTATATATAGCTGATAAAGGCAATCACATTATACGTAAATTAGACATTACAGGTTTAATCTCAACTCCTCTTATTTTGATAGCCGGCAGCCTCGGGACATCCGGGTACGAGTATAGTTCCGGTTACTCGGCCAGCTTTTTCAATCCGGTTGGTATTACTGCAGATGGCATGGGGAATCTGTATGTATCTGATACCGGAAACCATACAATCAGAAAAGTGGTCATTTCTACCGGAAAAGTAACCACTATAGCAGGGGTTCCGACCAGGGCCGGCTTTGTGAACAGTGAATTTGGTTTTTCCATGTTAAACTTTCCAAGGGGTATATGCTTCACTGGAAATAATTTGTATATTGCTGACTCTGGAAGTCATCTTATCCGTAGAATAAATCTAAGTTCCGGGTATGTAGGGCTTGCCGCCGGTTTGATTGATTACGTTACTGATACAGGTTCAGCCGGGACTGCTGACAGTACCGGCGCAGCAGCAGGGTTTAATGATCCAAGGGGCCTTGCTACAGATGGTAAATATCTCTATGTTGCCGACAGCAGCAATCACACTATAAGAAGGGTCCTTGCTGCTACCGGACAGGTAAAGACGATAGCTGGTATGCCTGGGGAAGCAGGGTACAGAGATGGCATCAACTTTGATGCGAGATTTAATAATCCGAGGGGAATAACTGTTGATGGAGATTACCTGTATGTGGCAGATTCCGGCAATAATGTGTTTAGGCGAGTTAACAAGATTACAGGAGAAGTGCTTACCTTATCAGGCAAGGTGGGAGAATCTTCTTTCATAGAGGGACCAAGGGAAGATGCCAGGTACAATCATGTGGTAAGCGTTGCTACTTCACCGGAGACACCATACCTTTACTTTACTGACAGCGTTGAGAATGCAGTCGGTATGATTGAGAAATGGTAAGAATGTGTTGCATTAAAGGCCAGCAATATGTATTATAATCCCTATGGCTGAAATGACTGTAGTAGTGATAGACGGGCAGGGCGGCGGCATTGGCGCTCATATAATAGAGAAGATGCAGAAGAACCTGCCGGAGGCCTATGTTGAAAAGATGGAAATTATTGCCATCGGGACAAATGCCATAGCCACGTCATTGATGATGAAGGCAGGGGCTAATAAGGCGGCGACAGGAGAGAATTCCATAGTACAGGTGTGCAGGTCGGCAGATATAATAATCGGTTCATGGGCGATCGTAATACCGAATTCAATGCTGGGTGAGTATACTCAGGTAATGGCTGAAGCAGTTGCAGCGAGCAAGGCGAGAAAACTGCTGGTTCCGCTCCCGCAACAGGGAATCGAGATGATAGGTGTTACCCCTGAGCCCTTTCCCCACTTGATAGATAAACTGATTGACAGGCTAAAGAGAATCCTTTAATGTAAGAATGATGAAAATCCCCTCTCCCTCAGGGAGAGGGTAAGGGTGAGGGTGGGTTTTAAGGATGCATAGAAGGGAGATGCAGCATGTGTGAAGCGAGCGTTTACATGGAAAAAGAGGGGAAAGAGGAGCTCCTGTTAGATAGTGTTGATGTATTGGAACCCCAGGAGGGCGGGAAGATATATATAAGAAACCTTGCAGGTGAACAGAAGACTTTAACCGCCCGCATTAAAAAGATCAGGCTTGTTGAGCATAAGATTATCCTTGAGAGGACAGAAGGATAGTACACAAGTGAGTCGTCTATTCGAGGCCATGGGAGATAAACCTTCTATGGCCTTTTTATTATACCCTCCCCTTCAAGGGGAGGGAAAGGGTGGGGATGGGGTTACGAGGGGATCTTAGGATGAAACTCAATTTCATTGATCTTAAAAGACAATATGTAAAGTATAAACAGGACATAGACAGGGAAATCTCCGAAGTCCTCGAGACTACCCAGTTTATCCTCGGTAACAAGGTCAGTGAATTGGAGAAACAGCTTGCCGCTTACGTGGGTGTCCGCTTCGGGATTGGTGTCAGCTCAGGCACAGATGCCCTCCTCCTTGCCCTTATGGCTTACGGTGTAAAAAGCGGTGACGAGGTTATCTGTCCTCCATTTACATTTATAGCAACCGCTGAGGTTATAGCCCTGCTTGGCGCAAGACCGGTGTTTGTTGATATTGATGAAAAGACTTACAACATCAATCCTTCCATGATTGAGGACGAAATTACTGACAGGACAAGGGGTATTATCCCTGTAGGACTCTATGGTCAGGCTGCTGATATGGATGAAATATATTCGATTGCTCAAAGGAGGGGACTGTTTGTAATCGAAGACGGATGCCAGTCTTTCGGTGCGACATACAAGGGGCGCAGGTCTTGTGGACTGCCGGACGTTGGTGTGACATCTTTTTTCCCTTCAAAGCCTCTTGGCGGTTATGGTGATGGCGGGATGGTGTTTACTGACAATGAAGATATAGCGAAAATGATAGACAGTCTCCACGTCCACGGCCAGAAGGAGAGATACCGGCACAAGTATATAGGTATTAACGGCAGGCTGGATGCGATGCAGGCCGCAATACTTCTCGCAAAGTTCAAGTATCTTGACGAAGAAATCAAGTTGAGACAGCAGAAGGGCGCTTATTATACTGATGGCCTGAAAGATGTAGTTGTTACACCGTATATTGAACCACATAATACATCTGTATATGCCCAGTATTCGATCATGGCCGGTAAGAGGGATGAGTTGGGTAAATACCTTAATGATAGCGGTATTCCAACGGCTATACACTATCCGGTACCATTGCATCTCCAGGAGGCATTCACGTATCTTGATTACAGGGAAGGAGATTTTCCTGTCAGCGAAAAGACGTCAAAGGGGATATTGTCCCTCCCTATGTCACCATTTATTACGCAGGATGAGCAGGATTACGTGATTGGGAAGATCAGAGAGTTTTGTGAAGGCAGGTAGCTCTCAGAAAGGATGATGAAAATCCCCACCCTCACCCTATCCCTCTCCCTGAGGGAGAGGGAATTACCCTCCCCTTCAAGGGGAGGGATAGGGTGGGGATGGGCTTTTCAAGTGACAATGGATAACGCCTACATAGTCATCATGGCCGGGGGAAGCGGCACACGCTTCTGGCCTTTGAGCAGGGAGGCCATGCCCAAACAGCTCCTGCGTATTGACGGGGAAGAGACTCTGATACAGCAGACAATAATACGGGTCAGACCCCTTATTCCAACAGACCATATACACATTGTAACCAATAAGAGTCAGGCGGATCAGATGAGATATCAGGTGCCTGAGCTTAACAAGGATAATTTCATCATTGAACCTGCTGCGAAGAATACTGCAGCGGCAATCGGCCTCGCGGCGGTTTATCTGAACCACCAAAATGCTGATTCAGTGATGGGAATATTACCTGCCGACCATGTTGTAAAAAATAGGGAGCAATTCATTGATACAATGAAGTCTGCATTTACTGCAGCAGGGGAAGGATACCTCGTAACGATAGGCATAAAGCCGTCGAGGGCTGAAACAGGTTACGGGTACATACACGCAGGGGAGGCACTTAATCCCCACCCTCACCTTAATCCTCTCCCTGAGGGAGAGGAAATTCCCCTCCCCTTCAAGGGGAGGGATAGGGTGGGGATGGGGTTTTCAAGTGAACCCCGGGGGATTTTCTACGTTGACCGCTTCACAGAAAAACCGGATATTGACACGGCAAAAAAATATGTCGCCGACGGCCACTATTTCTGGAACAGCGGCATGTTTGTATGGAAAACCTCTGTAATACTTGATGAGATCGGGTGCCACATGCCATTGTTGAGCAGTGGACTGAAAGAGATCAGGGCTGCTATTGGAAGCAGTGACGAGTCATCTGTAATAAACAGAGTTTTTGCCGGATTAGAATCCGTGTCCATTGATTACGGTATAATGGAGAAGTCAGATAAGGTCGTGGTTATCCAGGCAGACCTCGGCTGGAGCGATGTGGGAAGCTGGACTGCCCTTGACG